>ERZ1673752.70-NODE-70-length-179915-cov-33.492466_pt1 | contig 179915 bp, 148 predicted proteins | sample MGYA00580195_ERZ1673752 | MGnify/ENA primary metagenome ERZ1673752 (study PRJEB41218, sample SAMN15661744) | gut metagenome | host: Homo sapiens | place: Canada: London | collected 2015-08-20/2019-03-30 | study: EMG produced TPA metagenomics assembly of...
TCAGCCCGTGGGAGGCCAGGGCGCCGCTGACCGGTGGACGGCACCGAGCCGTCATATGGACTGAAGAAGGGGGAGGCCTCGCGGCCTCCCCCTTTTTGCGTTTACGGGCTTTTGTCTCACATAGTAGCTGTGTTTTATAACCCTCGTTTGTCGCATCTTCTGCGAACGGGCTACAATAACTTAGTCTGTGCGATATGGAGGTGAACATGGCTGAAGCTGGTATCGGCGTTGATATCGTCGAGATTTCCCGCATGAAATCAATTCTTGAAAAGACGCCGTCGTTTGCTCGGCGTGTGTTTACCGAAGAAGAGCGTGCGTATTGCGATGTATCATCGCGTCCCGCTGCTCACTATGCGAGCCGCTTTGCTTCGCGCGAGGCGGTACTTAAAGCTCTCGGCACGGGTTTTAGTCAAGGCGTGGGTCGCAAGGATGTTTCGGTTACGCGTGATAAACTCGGTAAACCGAAGGCGCTGCTTTCGGGCCGTGCTCTCGAGATCGCTCAAGAACTGGGTGTTGTTGAGGTCGCTCTTTCCATTACGCTTACAGGAGACTTGGCCGTTGCGAATGCCATCGCGATTACCGAAGATGCTCGGCCTAAGCCAAAAGAGGAAAAGGTGAGCACCAAGAAACGCGTAGCGCAGACATTTAAAGAGGCTCGCTCTGTTTTAGATGAGCTTGAGCAGCTGCAGAATTCAGCATTGACGGAGCACCTGGGCGATGCTTCGCAAGATACGCTAGGAGCATAGATGAAACCGGTTTTGAGTACCGAAGAAGTCGTTCGTCTCGAGGATATCATCGAACGCGAAGGGACTTCGAAGGCCGAGCTTATGGAGCTAGCGGGTGAGTTTGCCGCCAACGAGGTCTTGAAGCTCAATCCCGATCGGGTTCTCGTTCTGGTCGGTTTTGGTAATAATGGCGGCGACGGTTGGGTTGCCGCCGATATCCTGAGCCATAAGGGTGTGGACGTGGATATCGTTTCTCCGGTTGAGCCGGATGAGATTCCTGCTGCTCTGGCACGTCATGTTGCTCGTCGTACTGCCGGCCGCGATGTGCACGTTTGCGTCGGCCCCTCGCGTGACGAACTCGAGGTTTTGATCGATAAGGCCGATGTTGTTGTCGATGCCATTTTTGGTACCGGTTTCCACGGAAATCTGCGTGCGCCGTTCTCCATCTGGATTCCTACGGTCAATGAATGCGCCGATTGTGTCGTATCCATTGATGTTCCCTCGGGCCTGAATGCCGAGACGGGCGTTGTTGATGACGACTGCATTCGTGCCGAGCATACGGTGACGATGATTGCGCCCAAGATTGGTCTGTATAGCGCTGATGGTCCTGAGTATGCTGGCGATTTGATCTGCGGCAATCTTTACGACCGTCTTGACGAGGTCATCGATGATGTCGACCACGCCGCCGAGATTGTCGAGCCCGGTGACTTAGTTGATTACTTTGCCCCACTACCTACGAATATCGATAAGTATTCCCGTGGCTCTGTGCTTATTGTCGCCGGATCTGCGCAATATCCTGGTGCTGCCATTATGGCGGCCAAGTCTGCAGCTCGCGCGGGTGCTGGTTACGTGGCAGTCGCGGCTCCTGACGCCTGCGCCAATCTTATTCGCATGGCACTTCCTTCGATTCCCGTCTTTGCTATTCCGTCTGATTCCCGCGGCTCCTTTGGCGCCGCTGCGCGCATGACTGTGTGCGAGATTGCAAAGAAGTACAGCTGTGTACTGTGCGGTCCCGGTATGACGACATCTGCCGGCGCTATGCAGGTGGTTTCGGGCTTGCTCGAACTTGATGTGCCGCTTATCTTGGACGCCGATGCACTCAACTGCCTTGCTAAGATTGCCATTGACGGTATTGATAGTAATCCCGAGATGTATCGTCGCGAGCAGCCGTTGGTTATGACGCCGCACTATCGTGAACTTTCGCGTCTGGTTGCCGGTGACGAGGTGAACGACCTTGGTACTGCGATTGCAGCCGCGCAGAAGGTTGTCTGGGCTGCAGGCTCTGACAATCTGGTGGTCATTGCCAAGGGGCCGACGACGGCTATCTGTGGCGTTGAGCGTGTGCTGCTGCCGCTCTCGGGTCCGGCTTCTCTGGCAACTGCCGGTTCGGGTGATGTTCTCGCGGGTATTTTGGCCGGCACGCTTGCCACCATGCGCGACGAGATGGATCGTTGGGAGCTGCTGTATTCGTACGCCGTCGCACTTCACAGCTACGCCGGTTTTGCCGCGGCGACGGAGTATGGTGAGAAGAGCGTCATCGCGACCGATCTTATCGACTTGATCGGTCCGGCCATGGAACTGGCGGCAAAGGATGCGCTCGAAGATCTGGGAATCATGGACGAAGGGTCGGATGACTAATCATGAATAAAGCCGATTTGACGCGCTGGTCCTGGGTCGAGATCGACCGCGGGGCGCTCCGTCGCAACACGAGGGCCTATAAGAACTTGCTGAATCCACGTCAGCGCCTGTGCTGCGTGGTCAAGGCCGATGCTTATGGTCATGGAGCTGTTGAGTGCGCCAAGATCATGTATTCGGCCGGTGCCGACATGTTTGCCGTGGCGACGGTTAACGAGGGCGTTGAGCTCCGACAGGGCGGGATTACGAAACCCATCCTCATCCTAAGCGAGCCGCCTATCGAGGCCATTCCGACGTTGCTCGAGTTTGATATCATGCCTTCGGTCTATACGTCTGACTTTGCTCTTGCGTATGGCGAATGTGCCGTCGCGGCGGGCAAAGTGGGCAAGTATCATCTCGCCATCGAGACGGGCATGAATCGTATCGGCGTTCACTACACGCAGGTGCTCGACTTTGTCCGCGGTATAAATTTCCATCGCGGTATTCAGTGCGACGGCGTATTTACGCACTTCGCCACGGCCGATGAACCTTCGGGCTGGGACTACAAGCTGCAGTGTCAGCGCTTTACCGAGGCCGTTCAGGCCATTAAGGATGCGGGTTTTGAGTGCGGTATCGTGCACTGCGCCAACACGCCGTCCTCGATGCTCGACCCCTCGATGCATTTTGATATGATCCGCGCCGGCGTTGGCTTGTATGGCATGCAGCCGTGCGAGCTGAGTGGCCGCGTGATGCAGCTTGATCCCGTTATGAGCGTCCATGCGCGTGTGACGCGCGTGGCACACCCCGCGATGGGTGAGGGCGTGGGCTACGGTTTTACCTACCGCGTACCGCGTACGCGCGTTCAGATCTGCACGCTGCCGATCGGTTATGCCGATGGCCTATCGCGTACGCTTTCCAATCGTATGGATGTGCTGTATCGCGGCGAGCGTGTGCATCAGGTTGGCAATATCTGCATGGACCAGTTTATGGTCGCCATTCAGTCCAACCCGGCACACGAGATTCCCGAGGCCGAGTATGGTGACGAGATGATCATTGTCGGCCGCGATGGCGATGCCGAGATCACTATGGACGAGATGGCCCGACTGCGCGGAACGATTAACTACGAGGTCGCCTGCGGCTTTGGCATGCGTCTCGACAAGGTCTACGTGTAGGAGCCGCTATGGGCGTCATGCACATCCCCGGCCATACCCATCAGGCACCACGTGAGGTCGCACTCGAGGAAATTGAGGCCGTTCTGGGCGATTGTCACCTCTGCCAGCTCTACCAGTCGCGTCACAATATCGTGTTTGGCGTGGGAAACCCCCGCGCTCGCGTGATGTTTATTGGTGAGGCGCCGGGCCGCAATGAGGATTTGCAGGGCGAGCCTTTTGTGGGGGCGGCAGGCGAGGACCTCAACGGCATTTTGTCGCTGGCGGGGCTCAAACGCGAAGACGTCTACATTGCCAACGTGCTTAAGTGCCGCCCGCCGGGAAACCGCAATCCGCGTCCCGAGGAAGTGCTGGCTTGCTCGCCGTTTTTGCGTGAGCAGATTCGAAGCATCTGGCCCGATATTATCGTGACGCTCGGCAACCCCGCGACGCACTTTGTGCTTAAGACCGAGATTGGCATTACTAAGCTGCGCGGCAGGTTCCACCAGATGGGGCATTTTGTAGTAATGCCCACGTTCCATCCGGCAGCAGCGCTGCGCAATCCGGCGTGGCAGGAGCTGCTGGAGGAAGACTTTAAGATGCTGGGCGACTATCTGGAGCGACATCCCGCACCAGAGGACGCCTCGGAATAATAAGGAGCATATATGTCCCTGGAGCGCCTGGGGGTAGGTACTTACAAAACGACTTGCGCTGCCGATACGGAGTACTTTGGCGAGCTAATTGCACCGTGCCTTGAGGACGGCGATGTGCTCATCCTGACCGGTGGCCTGGGAGTGGGCAAAACTCACTTTACCAAGGGCGTCTCGCGCGGGCTGGGCGATGGGCATATGGTTACGAGCCCTACGTTTGCGCTCATGGCCGTTCACGATCAAGGTCGTATTCCGCTGTTTCACTTTGATCTATACCGCCTGGAGCATGCCTACGAGCTCGAGGATACGGGCATTTTCGATGTGCTGGGCTATGAGGGTGCTTGCCTGCTGGAATGGGGCGAACAATTCCAGGACGAGCTGACGGATGAGTATCTTTCGGTGACGCTCAAGCGTGATGAGGGCGACAGCGATGTGCGAACGATAACGCTCGAGGCGCACGGTGACCGCGCAATGGAGCTTTCCCATTTGATTGATAAGGCTGTACAAGATGAGCTTGCATAACGACAACGCGCTGGTGGTGGCGCTCGATACCTCGACCGACATGCTTGCCTGCGCGGCAAGCTGGATTGATGGGCAGACGGGCGAGGCGAAGCTCGTGAGTGGCGACCACATGTGTCGCCGTCACGCCAACGTTGAGCTCGTGAATACCGTTGATGGCGTGCTGGCTCAGGCCGGTCTGGATCGCAGCGATGTTGGTTGCTACGTGGTCGGTCGCGGCCCGGGGTCGTTTACGGGTGTGCGTATCGGCATCTCCACTGCCAAGGGCCTCGCGCGTGGTGCCAATGTTCCGCTGCTGGGCGTGTCGACGCTCGACGCTTGCGCTTGGACGGCGTGGAAGGCTGGCGTGCGCGGCAAGCTTGGTATCTTGGCCGATGCTATGCGCGGTGAGGTATATCCGGCGCTGTATATGCTGGTCGATGAGGGCCCCGAGCGTCAATTTGAGCGCGAACACGTGGTCAAGGCCGCCGTGGCGCTCGATGAGTGGCGCCAAGCAGCGGACTGGGACCAGGTTCAGCTGACCGGTGACGGTCTCGTGCGCTATGGCAAGCTGCTGGGTGAGGACGAGACCGTCCGCTGCGTGGAGCGCGACCTGTGGTGGCCTTCGGGCGAGGGCTTGCTGCTCGCGCACGCTGCGGGTGACGGCGATCCGGCCCGCGTCTTGCCGATTTACACGCGCCTTTCGGATGCCGAGGAAAACGAGCGCAAGCGTCTTGGTCTTGCCGAGAGTGCGCAGAGCGAAATTACGGGTGTTGCCGATGAGCTCGCCGGTCGTCATCTGCAGTTCCGCCCCATGGGCGCGGCGGATGCCGAGGGCGCGAGCGCGCTGGAGGCTGCCTGCTTTGAAGGTGCCGGACACGAGGCGTGGACGCCGGGCATGTTCCTGTCCGAACTGGGCGAGGACGTTGCTGCGCCGCGTAGTTGGTGGGTGGCACACGACGACGGCAAGCTGCTGGGCCTTGCCGGCGGTATGGTTGTGGACGGTGATGTGCAGATTCTGGATGTCGCCGTCGACCCGGCACATCGCCGCGAGGGCATTGCCCGCAAGCTGCTGTCGCACGTGAGCTATGATGCCCAGATGCTCGGCTGCACCACGGCTTCGCTCGAGGTCGAGGACGGTAACGAGGGAGCGATCGCGCTTTATAACGCTCTGGGCTTTACCGAGGCTGGCCGTCGCCGCGGTTACTACGGTGTTGGCAAAGATGCCATCGTCATGACGGCGCCGCTGCCCTTGGCGCTCCCGGTCGACAACGCTTCGCCCGAGCCGACGGCGGCTGAGCAGCGTGTATGGCCGCTGCCTGCGCCCGAGCGAACCGTTGAGGAGCGCGCTGAAATTGAGCGCCGTCGCCTAGTGCTCGCTATCGAGAGTTCCTGCGACGAGACGGCCGTGGCGATTATCGATGCGGATGGCAATATGCTGGCCAACCAGGTGTCGACACAGATTGATTTTCACGCCCGCTTTGGCGGCGTGGTGCCCGAGATCGCCTCGCGCAAACACGTTGAGGTGATTGTGAGTGTCGTGGATGCGGCGCTCGAGGATGCCGCAGCATCGCTTGGTCTTGAGGGTGGAGCCATTGCCCCCAGCGAGCTTGCCGCCGTGGGCGTGACACAGGGTCCGGGCCTGGTGGGCGCTCTCGTGGTGGGCGTTGCCTTTGCCAAAGGCTTTGCCTACGCTGCCGGTAAGCCGCTCGTATGCGTCAACCATCTGGAGGGGCACCTGTTTGCCAACTTGCTGGCGCAGCCCGACCTCAAGCCGCCGTTCATCTTCACGCTTGTCTCGGGCGGGCACACCATGCTCGTGCACGTAAAGGCATGGGGCGACTACGAGGTGCTCGGTGAGACGCTCGACGACGCCGTGGGCGAGGCCTTCGACAAGGTGGCCAAGGCGTTGGGCCTGGGCTATCCCGGTGGCCCCATCATTTCCAAGCTGGCCGAGACGGGCAATCCCCGCGCGATCGATTTCCCCCGTGCGCTTAACAGCAGGGGAGACTATCGTTTCTCGCTTTCGGGTCTTAAAACGGCCGTGACGCTCTACATCGAGCAGGAGACCAAGGCCGGGCGCACGATTCACCTGCCCGATCTGGCGGCTTCGTTTGAGGCGGCTGTCTTTGACGTGCAGTACAAGAAGGCCAAAAACGCATTGCACGCTACCGGATGTAAGGAATACTGCATCGGCGGCGGCGTCTCGGCCAACCCGCATCTGCGCGAGATGATGATCAAGAAGCTTGGGCGTCAGGGGATTCGCGTAACGGTGCCGCCCTTGTCTGCCTGTACCGATAACGCAGCCATGATCGCGGAGGTCGCCCGCCGTAAATTCGACCGAGGTGAAATCTCGCCGTTCGACGTCGACGCCGATCCGAACATGACGCTGTAGCTGGTACGGCGCGGTCCCCGGACGGAGGGGCCGGATATAAGGTTTCCTGCTCTACAGTCCTGCGCAAGACGAAGGCCACATTAAGTGGCCTTCGTCTTGCGCAGGACTGTAGAGCAGGAAAGTTCATATGCGCCGCCCGGCTCCCGCGGCTCTCAGGGGCATCTCTCATGCAAAAACTGTCGTGGGGTAAAGTCCGAGGTCAGTGGCGTTTAATACCGAGAAATCCAAAAAAGTTGAAAATTCATTACAAATTTGCGTTGACTTTAGGCAACTAAAGTTTCATACTCCTTTTCAACCACTGGGGGATGTGAACACGCACGGATCGTTCGCATCATGATTGAAGAGGATTTCTTAGACATGTTCACGCATCAGCTAAACATTATCAGCGTAGTAATTATCTGATGCGGGTTAGCACATACAGCTAGCCCGTACGATAACGGGCGGCTGATGAAGATGAGGGCCGTCGAGCGCAACCGACGGCCCTCATTTTTTTTATGTCTGGGAAGTTCTTTTTAGAGGAGGAAATGTAATGAACGGAGTTTTGCTCATGGTTGTGGCCGCGGCGGTGCTCGCCTGCGGCTATCTGGGCTATGGCCGATGGCTGGCCAACAAGTGGGGCGTTGACAAAGAGGCCCTCACGCCGGCCAAGCGCATGAAGGACGGCAACAGCTTCTCGCCCGTCTCCGCCTTCACTGCGTTCTCGCACCAGTTCAGCTCGATCTGCGGTGCTGGCCCTGTTACGGGTACGATCGTCGCCATGGCCTTTGGCTGGCTGCCCGTCGTGCTCTGGGTCCTCGTCGGCGGCATCTTCTTTGGCGCCGTCCACGACTTTGGTGCCCTGTACGCTTCGATGAAGAACAACGGCAAGTCGCTCGCTCAGCTCATCGAGAAGTACATCGGCAAGACCGGCCGTCGCCTGTTCCTGCTGTTCTGCTGGCTGTTCTGCATCATCGTCATCGCCGCCTTCACCGACATGGTCTGCAAGACGTTCATGTTCACCCCGGCCGTTGACGCTTCTGGTGCTGCTACCGGTGCCATCGACTTCACCAAGTCCTATGCCGCCGGCTGCGCTGGTACCATCTCCATCCTGTTCACCTTCGTCGCTATCGCCTTTGGTTGGGCCCAGAAGAAGTTCAACCTCACCGGCGCTGCCGAGTTCGTCACCGGCGTTATCCTCATGGTTCTCATGTTCGCCGTCGGTATGCAGTTCCCGGTCTACCTGGATAAGTTCCAGTGGTTCGCCGTCGTCATGGTCTACCTGGTCTTCGCTGGCGCTATGCCCATCCAGATGCTCAAGACCCCGCGTGACTACCTCACTTCCATCATGATGATCGTCATGATCGTCTGCGCTGTCCTCGGCATCGTCGTCCTGGGTGTCAACGGTCAGGCCACTATCACCGCTCCGGTCTTCACCGGCTTCTCCACTGCCTCCGGCATGATGTTCCCGGTCCTGTTCGTCTCCGTCGCATGCGGTGCTCTCTCCGGTTTCCACAGCCTCGTTTCTTCCGGCACCTCTTCCAAGCAGGTCGAGAAGGAGCAGGACGCCGTCAAGGTCGGTTACGGTGCAATGATCGTCGAGTCCTTCGTTGGCATCCTTGCCATCATCGTCGCCGGCATCATGTTCTCCGATATGAACACCGCCGGTACTGGCGCTCTCAACGCCGGTGTCGCTTCCACCCCGTTCCAGATCTTCGCCGCCGGCATCTCCCGCGGTATGCAGGCCTTCGGTGTTGACGGCACGCTCGCTACCGTCTTCATGACCATGAACGTCTCCGCTCTGGCCCTGACCTCGCTCGACGCCGTCGCCCGCATCGCCCGCACCTCGTTCTCCGAGTTCTTTGCCCAGACCAACGACGCCCTGGCCATCGAGTCCAAGGCCGGCTACATGAAGGTCCTCGGCAACCCCTGGTTCGCCACGGTCGTTACCCTGCTTCCCGGTCTCGCTCTCGCTTTTGGTGGCTATGCCAACATCTGGCCGCTCTTTGGTGCTTCCAACCAGCTGCTCGGCGGCATGACCATGATCACCCTCGCCGTGTTCTGCAAGTGCACCGGCCGCAAGGGCTGGATGCTCTACGTGCCCGTCGTCTTCCTGCTCTGCTGCACCTTCACCTCGCTGGTCCAGAGCGCCATGGGCTGCATGACCGCCGTCCAGGCCTACGGTTTCTTCGGTACCATCCCGGCTACCGCCACCACGGCCGCCGTCTCCGTCGCCGCCACCAAGGGCCTGCAGCTCGTCTTTGCTGTCCTGCTGATGGTCCTGGGCCTCATCGTTGCCGTCAACTGCCTCAAGGAGTTCTTCGGCAAGGAGGCTGGCTCCATGCCTGATGAGGAGCCCGAGTGGTCCGATATGGGCAAGGCCGAGTACGGTCGCGCCGCTGCCGCTGAGGCTCCTGCCGACGCCGAGGCCGCCAAGGCCTAGTCGGTCGGACGGGTTGAATCTCCCATCCATTTGACTCGGAAAGACCGGGTCCGCGACTTCGCGGGCTCGGTCTTTTTTCATGCAAAAGCGGGTGACGCTCGAGTGTTCTCGCAGATGTTTTGCGTGGATAAGGGCGCGCGTTGTACCATATAGACGTATATGTGTACATATGAAAGGGGCCCCGTGGCCAAGACGGTATATTCCGATAACCAAAATAATGTCGATGCCCTGGCTGAGCGTCTGAGCAGCCAGACATCGCTTTCTGCTGAGCGTGCCAAGCTGGTTGCCTACGACCTGCTTTGCCGCAAGGCGCTCAAGATCAAGTCGAGCGCGCTGGCGCAAATTTTCCGCTCCGTCGATAAGGAATGTGACACCAAGGCGATGCGCGATGAGCTTATCGCGGCAAATATCGTGACCAAGATCGAGGGTAGCGGCATTAACGGGCGCCCGGCGTTCTATACCATCAATGCCGAGATCCGCGATGCCCAGGAGCAGCCTGCCGAGTCCGTCGAGGATTTTGTCGTCGAGGATCCCGCTGACGTGCCTGCTGTGGAAGAAGTTGCCCCGCGTGAGCATGTCGATACCGATGAGTTGCTCGATGAGAACGTCGTGCGTGCCTTTACGGCCAAGGCAGGACGCGGCGGTTTTGGCGGGGGTGGCAAGCGCGATGCGCAGCGCCGCGCCCAGCAGGAGCGCTTCCGTCGCGCCGTTGCTCGAAAGGGTGAGACGGATGCTGAGGCTGTTGAGACCGAGGTTGCCGCTGAGTCGCAGAAGCCCGCGAAGGAACAAAAGCCCGTGGAGGCCCAAGAGCCCAAGCGTCGTCGCGGTGCTCACTTCAAGGCTGCGCAGCAGGATGTCGCGCGTGAGGTTGAAGAGCCTTCCGAGGTTGCAGACGATGTTGAGGAGTCTGCCAAGAGGGCTCCGGGTTCGTGTCGTCCCGGCCGCGGTTTTGCAGGGCGCGCGTATCCCGTAAAGCGTCAGGAGAAGGGCGAGCCGGCTTCGACCGCTCAGGCCGATAAGGCCGAACAAACCGAGAAAACCGTTGAGCCGGCGGCTCGCGAGCAGCAACCTTCCGAGTCGCAGCCTGCGGCTGACACCGAGGTCAAAGTTCAACAGTCCGCTGATAAACAGGCGGGGGAGAGCGCTTCGAGCAAGCCCCGCCGTCGTCGTCACCGTGGCGGACGTGGCTCAAATGCCGAAACCGTGGCCGAGAAGGCGACAACGCAAAACAAGGATGTGAAGGCTGAGACCCCGGTGGAGCAGCCCAAGCGCCAGCCGGCGAAGGGGGACAAGCCTGAACGTTCGCAAAAGAGCTCGTCCGCGCCAAAGCAAGAGCGCAAAGCTCAGGCAGATTCCAAGCACAAATCCCAGGCGCAGCCCAAACCGACTGCAAACGATGCGGCCGCCCAGCAGCCTGAGCAGCCCGCTCATGGCGAGGTTTCGGCGTTTGCTCTGGCCCGTGTCCTGGGCAGGCAGCTGCTCAAGGTCGTTCCCACGCCAATGGCGCTCTCCAAGATTAAGGAGCAGCAGACACAGATCGTAAAGGTCGAGGGCAAGGACGGCAAAAAGGCTCCGCAGCGCACTCAGCACAACGAGATGTCCAACCGCAAGATTGCCGAGGAAATCGCAATCATCCAGGCTTGGATCGAGCAGAACCGAGGTGCCGATACGCCGGTTGCCTCGCGCCGCCAGCGTGCCTACCAGATCTTTAACGACGAGAAGGCTTTTGACGGCAAGCACGGTGAGCGCTTGATCAGGCGTATGACCGAAAAGGGCATCAGCATGCAGGCGATCAAGGTCGCCCCCAATCGCCCCGTGCACTTTACTGGCTTCTTTACGCTGGGAGCCGACAAGCCGTTCATTATGGTCGAGAACCTGGACACCTACGACGAGATCGTCAAGCTGCTGCGTGGCCGCAAGCACGCCAAGCTCTTTGGCATCAAGGTGGGCGGCGTGATTTTTGGCGGCGGATGCAAGGCGAGCGTCTCGCATGCCTTGGACGATTATCTGGCCGAGATTGGCTATCGCTTTAACTACGTCTACTACGTAGGCGATATCGATCGCGAGGGCGCGCGCATCGTCGAACAGGCTCGCAATGCCAATGTGGTTGAGATTCGCCTGCATGCCGGCATGTACCGCGCCATGCTCGCCGAGCATAAGCGTCGCGTGAAGGCCGGCGGCGAGTGCGAGCCCGCGGCTGCCAACCAGGGCGTGCCGCAGAACCTGGCAGCGACGATCAAGGATCTGCCCATGGTTACGCGCGTGCAGTTCCGCAACGTGCTACGTGAAGGCGGGCGCATTCCGCAGGAGATTCTGATGACCGCAGACTATCGGGATGGCGACTCGGGAAGCTTCGACCGCATGCTGAACAATTAGCTCCGCCGTTCTACCGAACGGCGGTCTTCTTGACGCTGCGAGGGGCCCTGGCACGGCAATCTGACGTTCAACTTCGGCGGCGCGACCAGAAGGTCAGCGCCGCCTTGTTTCACGTCACCTTGCCATACCAGGGCCCCTCTCGCTGTCACGTCCAAAACATCGAGGTTAAGTGGCCTCCTGTTCGTGCGGAACTCGCGACAAACTTAATGCCCGGCCCGTCGGGGCCACACGGCACGTTGTAGAAGGCGGCTCGCTTTTCGGAATTGGGCTGATATTTCAAGATGTAAGACGCTCTTGGTCCTAATGGGCTTGGGGCGCCTTCGCGTTTCCTCAGCTCTGCACCCTTGCGGGTTCGAATCCCTCCGCTTGCCCACAAGAAAGCGCCCTGGGCCGTTATGGGCTCAGGGCGCTCAATTTTAATGGCTGGGACGGAGGGATTCGAACCCCCAACAGCCGGCACCAAAAACCGGAGTTCTACCGTTGAACTACGTCCCAATGTATGGTGTTGCCCAAAAGCAACTCGTTTAGTTTACCTAATCTGCGAGGGCATCGCAAACGCCGTCGAGCAGGCGTACGGCGAGTGTCTGCGCGTCGCTGGCCGTGAAGGTGCCGTTGTAGCGCGTCATGCCCGTGAGCTCAATGCGAATGCGTGCCGGCTTCTGCTGCGCGGCGACATTGGCAGTGCGGATGCGCTGGGCCAGGTTGTGGCATTCGGCGAGGGCGATCGTGGCGCGCGGCGCTGCATCTGCGGGCAGCTCATCGCTTGCGATCTCGAGCACTAGGTCAACGTCGGTTGGGACCTCGGAGTCGCAGAGCATCATGCCGCTGTTGTCGGTCGTTGCCGTGGCGATATTCCACATGCGCGACGCAACGCTGCGTGCGATGGGGTCCTCGCCGATAACGGCAATCTGGAAGCGCTCGAGCACGTTGGCGGCGCGAGCAAAACCGATACGGGACTCGGCTTCGGTGACCGAGGGCTTGCCCTCCCACACATGGTGCAGGCGGTTGATGTAGGCGTAGGTGTCCTGGAAGGCCATGCCGTCGGCAAACAGGCCGACATTTTCCTGGAACTGCTGCAGGGCGGCCTCGGTATGCGGACCAAAGTAGCCGTCGTCTTCGCCACAGGCAAAGCCCAAAACGTTGAGAGCGCGCTGCAGGGCCTGCACATCGGCGCCATGGAAATTGGGCATGCGCAGATAGAGGGTGCGGTCGCCCAGCTTATACGAAGCGTCTACAAGGGCGCTCCAGCAGGGGATATCGACGGCATGACCGGCAGCAAGGCCGCTGTCGAGCCTGAAGGTGCTGACGGCCTGCTCAGTGGTGGCTCCAAAGTACTTGTCGGTGACTTCGGCGGCATCAATCGTGTAGCCGAGCTGCAGGAGACGAGACTGCACGTCCTCGACGGCTGCTCCTTGCATGCCCGTTGTAATAGGTTCCATGAACGAACCCCTTTCGGCGTACCATTCGTACTATTTGAGCGTCTGTCGGATAGACAACGCAAAGGGATGCATAAACATGCACTCAACAGTGTAGCAAGTTGTGCCTAAATACGCTGCTGACAGGTTTTATAACCCCCGTTAGTTAAGGCGCTCCACAAAGAAATCTGCCATGGAGAGGAACAGCTCGCGTGCGTGCGGATCAAGCTCAACGTTCTCGATGGCCGCTTTGGCCTTAGCGGTCAGGTCGAGCGCGTAAGTGTGGGCGTAATCGATGGAGCCGGTCTCCTGGAAGATCTCCACGGCGCGTGCGAGCTGCGCGGGATCATCGGTGCCTGAGGAAAGAATCGCCTCGACCTCGTCGTGGTGGCGCTCATCAGAGAGGGCGTGTACGGCGACAAGCGTGCGCTTGCCCTCGGTGATGTCGGTGCGGAAGTCCTTGTTGGCGGCTTCCTTAGTGCCGACAAGGTTGAGCAGGTCGTCCTGAATCTGAAAGGCGAGGCCTGTGTGTAGGCCAAAGGCGCGCAGCGCTTCGATTTGCTCATCGCTGCCGCCGCCGATAATGGCTCCGGTGGCAAGCGGCGTGGCTCCGCTGTAAAACGCGGTCTTGTGCGTCGCCATGTCCAGGTAGTCATCAACCGAGATATCAAAGCGCCCGTCACGGACCCAACCCAGGTCGAGCGCTTGGCCCTCGATGGTGCGGACGATCATCTCGGTAAGCTCGTGGAGCACGCGCAGCTTCACGTCGGACTCCAGCGTAGGGTCGTCGAGAACCGTCTTGGTGACCATGGTGAGCGCCAGGTCGCCACAATTGATGGCAAGGCCCGTGCCCTCGGTAAGGTGCATGCAGGGCTTGCCTCGACGAAGCTGTCCGTTGTCGGCGATGTCGTCGTGGATCAGCGCGCCCGACTGGAAATGCTCGATGGCTGCCGCGGCGCTGCGGGCGCTCTCAAAGCTACCGCCCACTGCGGTTGCGGCGAGCATGCAGATAAGCGGGCGGTGGCGCTTGCCGGCGTTGGCCGTAAAAGCCGAGAGCGGCGCATACAGGTAGCGCTCGATATCGGCAGAGGTCGCCTGTCCGTCAAAGAACGTGGCCAGATAGTCGTTAATCTGGTCAAAGTGCTGGGCTAAAAAGCTGGTAAACGGACTGGACACGGGTTCTCGCATTCCTTCTGAGGTTGCATTGATGCAATATGCAGACAACATATTGCCACATCAGGGCGTTTGGCGCGGCAGTTTTGGCGATTTAGGACAACGGGCGTGCGTTTGATGGAGCGCGCCTAAATCAGCCTAAAATGCTCGAGCGCCGCAACGACACCGTCGTGATCGACGGTGTCGGTCACGTAATCGGCCTTATCCTTGAGATAGTCCGGTGCGTTGCCCATCGCAATGCCGACATCGACGGCGTTCATCAGCGAGACGTCATTGCTGGCGTCGCCAATGCCGTATACGGTTCCGTGGTGGGGGTCGAGGGCGTCGAGTACAGACTGGATGCCCCCGCGCTTCGTGCATTCGCGGGGCGAGATTTCGGTTACCTCGAGTTCGAGCTCGTTAAAGCACAGCAGCGGCTCAAGTGCCTTATCTTGAGCGATGTGGTTGGCGAGCGATGTAGACATCAAGATCTTGTAGACACTGTAATGTTGCAGCTGCGTGACTGCGTCGCCCAGGGTGCGCGCGTATCCGGGGGCATCGGGGGCATCGGCACTCATGCGCACGACGCCGTTGAGGCCCTCAAAGCGGATGACCTCGCCCGATTGCTCAAGATAGGGGGCAAGATGCTGCAGCATGCTGGGCGTCATCGACAGATCGCGAATTGCGTGTCCGTTGATCTCGGCGTAACCGCCCGCAAGACAGACGATGCCGGTCCAAGGCAGCTCAAGAAGTTTGGGGTGGATGCAGCTGAGGGTGCGCCCCGTGCAGATAAAGGCCATGTTGCCGTTGGCGACAAACTCGCGGATTGCCTGCGAAACCGCCTCGTTGGGATAGGGGGAGAGGTCCCGCTCGTCTTCGGGAAGGTCTTGGGCGAGCCTGGGGTCTTGCCAGGCGAGCGTTCCGTCGATATCGAAGAAGCAGATATCGCCGCGCTTATGGGCTGCGCTGGCGGCAGGGGAGGCCGAGGTGGTGGGCACAAATTCCGGCTCGAGGCCCATGATCTGGTCAAAATGCTCTTTAACGCGGGGAACGGAGATGCCGATGACCACCTGGGCGGTCTTGCCCGTAATGATGAGGCCCTTGGCGCCCACCGCGACAAACGACGCGTTATCTGCAACGATGGAAGGGTCTGCGACCTCGACGCGCAGGCGCGTGGCGCAGTTGGTTGCGCCCACGATATTGCCAACGCCACCTAAAAGCTGAATTACCCGCTCAGCGAGGACGTGATCTTGATCGGACCGACTATCGACCTCGTCATTGGGGGATTGCTCTTTGGCAAAGTCGCTTCCCGTTAAACAATCGATTGCCGCGCGATTGGCAACATGATCCTCGCGGCCCGGTGTCTTAAGGTCATAGACCAAGATGAGTGCTCGAAAACTAACAAAAAAGATGAGGCTAAAGGCAAGGCCGATACCGAGCGCCAAAAGATAGGCACCGGCATGCGTGCGCATGAGCGGAATAAAGTTGAAGGCTGCCATCTCCATGAGGCCGCCCGAGAAGATGCCGACGATGCCAAAGAGATTCATGGTTGTGGCAAGGCAAGACGATAAGACGGCGTAGAGCAAAAAGAGCCCGGGGTGGGTGAACATAAAGAGAAACTCGAGTGGCTCGGTAACGCCGCAAACCACCGAGGCGACGATGGCGGGCAAAAGGATGACCTTAAGGCCGGCGCGGCGCTCTGGTTTTGCGGTGGAGTAGAACGCGGCTGCGATGGCGGGAAGGCCAAAGAGCTTGACCCAGCCGGTGGCGGTAAAACCGGCCCACGGCGCAAGTTCATTAAGGGGGCGCGTGCTATGGGAGAGGATGGGGAGCAAGCTGCTCCACGTGGCGTAGATGCCGTCGTTAATGACCAGGTTGTCGTAGTAGATCGGCATGTAGAGCAGGTGGTGCAGCCCCATGGGCTCGAGCGCTCGCTCCAAAAGCACAAAGATGCCCACGCCAAAGGGGCCGACGCTCGTAAGTGCATGGCGCAGCGTTTCGGTCATTGCGTATACGGAGGGCACGATGGCGGCCGAGATAGCGGCAAGGGCAAACACGGCAAAAAAGCTGATGAGGTAGACCAGCGAGGAGCCCGAGAAGGTGCCGAGCCAATCGGGAACCTTGGCATCGTAGAAGCGGTCATGGATGGCGACGACGGTTGCCGATACCGCCAGCGGGCCGATAATGCCGGTGTCGAGCGTCTTGATGCCGTCGATGATGGTGATGCCGCTAGCGGAGGTCAAAGACGACGGGTACTTAAGTCCAAGATTGTCTCCGCTCAGCTTAATGATCTCGCTCAAAAAGAAGCAGTAGGCAAAATAGGCGACGAGAGCCTCGAGGCAGCAACGAGCCGGTTGTTTTTGGGCAAGACCGATGGGCAGCGCTACGGCAAAAAGGAGCGGGAGGCGTTTAAAGACCGTCCACGAGCCGCGCTGGATGATGGTCCAAAAAGCGTACCAAGGGGTTCCGTATACGGCGAGATCGCCGACGATGTCCGCAGTCGTTGCGAGAGCGGAGACGCCGACCATGAGGCCTGATATAGAAAGCAGCATGGCGGGCGCGAACATTGCCCCGCCAAAGCGTTGGATTTTTTGCAGCATGTTCTGCCTTCCGAATATCGAGGCGCGTTGCGCGTGGGGAAACGTTTAAACAATGGATTCATTGTAGAGGACCAGACGAGTGTCGTACCGGCAGTTTTGAGCGAAACCGATTTGGGCATGACAGAAACCGTCAACGGCTAAATCCTGTCGCTTCACCGATATTCGGTTTAAACAACTTTAAGAAATGCTATCGTGCCTAGCCGGAAATGAATAATGTAGAGGTGAAACAATGCCAAAAGCGATATACGAAGGAATCTACCGAGAAATACGCTCGCGCATCATTAATGGGACCTATGCGTTTCAGGAGATGCTGCCAACCGAAGCCGAGCTGACCGCGGAATTTGGCTGCACGCGCAATACCGTCCGCCGCGCTTTGAGCATGCTGGCCGACGGGATGTTTGTGCAGCCCATACACGGCAAGGGCGTGCGCGTTATTTGGCTTAAGGGCGAAACCGACATGTTGGGCGCACTCGAAGAGGTTGAGTCGTTTGGCGAGTTTGCAAAGCGCAACAATGCCGTTGCATCGACGGACGTTAAGTCTTTCGAACATCTGGTTTGCACCGAGCAACTCTCTCGTCACCTGGGCTTTAAGGTGGGCGAGGAGTTGATTCGCGTAGTGCGTGTCCGAAGCCTCAACGGCAACGCGCGCCAAGTGGACCATGGCTATTTTTTGGCGTCGATCGCCAAGGGCCTGACTCCCGAGATCGCGGCAGATTCTATTTACGGCTATCTGGAGCACAAGCGCGGTGTCAAAGTGATGGCGAGCCGTCGTACGGTGAGTGTCGAGCTCGCCAACGATGAGGACTGCAGCTATCTTGACCTCGGCAAATACAACTGCGTTGCCGTCATGGAGAGTCAGTCGTACACCTCGGATGGCATCTTGTTTGAGGTGACGCACACTCGCACACACCCCGAGATCTTCCATTACCGCGTCAATTCCAAGCGATAGCCGGCTAGCTCGCAGCCTGACGAGACTCATGGCCTCAAAGAGAAAACGCCCGGTCAAACCGACGGTACATCGGCTTGACCGGGCGTTTTCTCTGCATTCAATAACAAATAATTGTTTATACAAAACTTGTCAAGTATCAAGTTGAAATTACCGTTCACCGAAGTTTTTCTACCGCTCTAGTAATACTTGTTCAAACAACTAGCCAAATAGCGTATCGTTCAAATCAGCAAAAGGGGCAAAGTCCCCGAGCCAATCTCCGAAGGCGGCGGCAAAGGGTGCCGCCACGGTGTGAAAGGGTGGATTGTAATGAAGAACGAAATGAGCAGAAGGCAGTTCCTGGGCTTTGCTGGTTCCGCGGCTGCAGTTCTTGGTCTGGGCCTCGTGGGTTGCGGTGGTTCTGCCGGCTCCGGCTCCTCTGCTTCTGGTGACGCTGCCGAGGTCTACTTCCTCCAATTCAAGCCCGAGGTCGACAAGGAGTGGAAGGAGATCGCCAAGGCCTATAAGAAGGAGAAGGGCGTCGAGGTCAAGATTGTGACCGCTGCCTCCAACACCTACGAGGAGAAGCTCAAGTCCGAGATGTCCAAGAGCTCCGCTCCGACCCTGTTCCAGGTCAACGGCCCCACCGGTCTTAAGAACTGGAAGGATTACTGCGCCGACCTGTCCGATACCAAGCTCCGCGGTGAGCTCATTGACGACTCCCTGGCTCTGCAGTCCGACGGCAAGGATGTGTGCATCGACTGGGTCCAGGAGAGCTTCGGCATCATCTACAACAAGCAGCTGCTCGAGAAGGCTGGCTACAAGGCCGAGGACATCAACTCCTTCGACAAGCTGAAGGCTTGTGCCGACGACATCCAGGCCCGCAAGGACGAGCTTGGTGTCGAGGGTGCCTTCACTTCCGCCGGCATGGACGACTCCTCCAGCTGGCGCTACACCACCCACCTTGCCAACATGCCGCTCTACTACGAGTTTGAGAAGGAGCACAACCAGGAGGACGACGAGATCAAGGGTGAGTTCCTCGACAACTACAAGCAGATCTTCGACCTGTACATCACCGACTCCACCTGCGATCCTTCGCAGCTTGCTTCCAAGACCGGCGACGACGCCACCAACGAGTTCGCAACCGGCAAGGCCGTCTTCTACCAGAACGGCTCTTGGGCCTACTCTGACCTCGTCAAGGCCGGCATGACCGACGATCAGATTGGCATGATGCCGATCTACATCGGTGTTGACGGCGAGGAGAACCAGGGCCTGTGCTCCGGCGGCGAGAACTACTGGTGCGTCAGTTCCCAGGCTTCCGAGGATGCCCAGAAGGCCACCGAGGACTTCATGTATTGGTGCGTCACCGCTGACACCCCGACCAGCATCATCGCCGACAAGATGGGTCTGACCGCTCCGTTCAAGAGCGCCAAGGAGACCACCAACGTCTTCTCGCAGCAGGCCGTTGCCATGGCCAAGGACGGCAAGAAGACCGTCGCTTGGGACTTCGTCTACATTCCCTCCGAGGAGTGGAAGAAGAACCTCAAGCAGGCTCTGATTGCCTACGCTGCCGATAACAGCAAGTGGGACGGCGTCAAGAACGCCTTCGTCGATGGTTGGAAGACCGAGAAGGCCGCTTCCGAGTAAGCAGTTGCTGCCCAAGCTATCTGATTAGCGACAGGGGGCGGGCAGACGTTGGTTTGCCCGCCCCCTGCATATTGAAAGGACCCTTTTATGGGCAAAGCACTCAAGCGCTGGTGGCCGCTCTTTATGCTGCCCACGTGCCTGGCGTTTATGATCGGGTTCGTGATCCCTTTTATCCAGGGCTTCTATCTCTCGTTCTGCCAGTTTATTATCATTAGTAACGCGCACTTTGTCGGTATCGAGAACTACGTGCGCGCGCTGTCCGATCCGCAGTTCTCCACGTCGTTCTTCTTTACCGTGGCGTTTGCCTTCCTGTCGACGGTGCTCATCAACGTGATCGCCCTGGCCATTGCGCAGGCGCTCACCCGCAAGGCGCTCAAAGGCACCAACATCTTCCGTACGATCTTCTTTATGCCTAACCTGATCGGCGGCATCGTGCTGGGCTACATTTGGCAGATTCTGATCAACTGCCTGCTCTCCAACGTGGGCGCCCAGCTCATCGCTCTTAACTCTGCTGCTGGCTTCTGGGGCCTTATCATCCTGACCCTGTGGCAGCAGGTCGGCTACATGATGATCATCTACATCGCTGGTCTGCAGTCCATTCCGTCCGACTACATCGAGGCCGCCAAGGTCGACGGCGCTACGGCATGGCAGACGTTTTGGAAGGTTAAGATCCCTAACCTGATGCCGACCATCACCATCTGCCTGTTCCTGTCCATCACCAACGGCTTTAAGCTGTTCGACCAGAACCTCGCCCTTACCGGCGGCGCCCCCGCGCACTCCACCGAGATGCTCGCCCTGAACATCTACAACACGTTCTATTCGCGTGCCGGTATCGCATGGCAGGGTATCGGTCAGGCCAAGGCGGTTATCTTCTGCATCCTGGTCGTAGCCATCTCCATGATTCAGCTTAAGGCCACGAGGTCCAAGGAGGTGCAGCAGTAATGAAACGCGATAAGGTTATCAATCGCGCGCTCTCGATTTTCTTTACGATTCTGTCGCTCGCGTGGATCTACCCCGTGTTCATGATTGCGCTCAATTCCTTTAAAAAGGCAACTGCAATCAGCACCACCACGGCATTCGATCTGCTCACGCCCGAGACGTTCAACGGCCTCGCAAACTACATGCACGCCCTTAACGAGCAGGGCTTTGCCTCGGCATTTATGTACTCGCTCATCATCACGGTCACGTCGGTCGTGCTGATTCTGGTGTGCTGCTCCATGTGCGCTTGGTACGTAGTGCGCGTCAACAGCAAGATCTCGAACTTCTTCTATTACCTGTTCGTCTTCTCGATGGTCGTGCCCTTCCAGATGCTCATGTTCACGCTGTCCAATTTGGCGGACCGCATTGGCTTCAACACGCCGTTCAACATCTGCTTTATCTACCTTGGCTTTGGCGCGGGCCTGGCGGTCTTTATGTTCGCCGGCTTTGTAAAGAACATCCCGCTCGAGATCGAGGAGGCGGCCATGATTGACGGCTGCAACCCGGTCCAGGTGTTCTTTAAGATCGTTCTCCCCATCATGAAGCCCACCTATCTTTCGGTCGGCATCCTCGAGACCATGTGGGTCTGGAACGACTACCTGCTGCCCTACCTTACGCTCGACTCCACCAAGTACAAGACCATTCCTATTTTGATCCAGTACTTCCGCGGCGGCTACGGCCACGTCGAGCTCGGCCCCATGATGGCCTGCATCATGATGGTCGTTGTCCCCATCGTCGTCATGTACATCCTCTGCCAGAAGTACATCATCGACGGCGTGGTGGCAGGTGCCGTCAAGGGCTGATGCCGTAACTGTTTTGCAAGTTTCTGCGGCGCCCCTCAGCGTGGCGCCGCATATCGAAAGGTAAAGACATGGCCGAGATCGTTCTCAAACATGTTCAGAAGGTGTATCCCAACAACGAGTCCAAAAAGAAGGGCTTCTTTGGCAAAAAGAAGAAGACCGAGGAGAAGAAGCACAACCTCAAGGTTACCGAGGACGGCGTGCTCGCGGTGGAGGACTTTAACCTCACCGTGCATGACCAGGAGTTTATCGTTCTCGTCGGCCCGTCTGGCTGCGGTAAGTCCACGACGATGCGCATGGTCGCCGGCCTGGAGGACATTACCTCGGGCGATGTGCTCATCGACGGCAAGCGCGTCAACGACGTGGCACCCAAGGACCGCGACATTGCCATGGTGTTCCAGAGCTATGCTTTGTACCCCAATATGACGGTGTACGAGAACATGGCGTTTACGCTTGAGCTCAAGAAGGTCCCCAAGGACGAGATCGACCGTAAGGTTCGCTCTGCTGCCGAGATCCTGGGCATTACTGAGTACCTCGACCGTAAGCCCAAGGCGCTTTCGGGCGGCCAGCGTCAGCGCGTCGCCATCGGCCGCGCCATCGTGCGTGATCCTAAGGTCTTCCTGATGGACGAGCCGCTGTCCAACCTGGACGCCAAGCTGCGTAACCAGATGCGTGCCGAGCTCATCAAGCTGCGCCACGAGATCAAGGGCACGTTCATCTACGTCACCCACGACCAGACCGAGGCCATGACTCTCGGCGATCGCATCGTGGTCATGAAGGACGGCGTCGTCCAGCAGATCGCCACCCCGCAGGAGGTCTTCAACCATCCCGCAAACATCTTCGTTGCCGGCTTTATCGGCGTGCCGCAGATGAACTTCTTCGATGCCCAGCTGGTGCGCTCGGGCAACGGCTTCACCGTCAAGACCGAGGATATGAACGTGGCGCTCGCCCCCGAGACCTGCGCTCAGCTTGCTCTCAACTGGGACGGCGGCGACGTGAAGGAGATCACGGCCGGCGTGCGCCCCGAGCAGATTTTGCTTGCCGACAAGGACGAGGAGGGTGCGCTCCAGGGTACCGTCGAGGTGACCGAGCTCATGGGTTCGACCGAGCATGTCCACGTGACCGCTCCCGATGGCCAGTTCGTCCTGATCATTCCCGTTGTCGACCTTGAGGCCAAGGGTGCGCTCAAAGCGGGCGACTCCATCTGGTTCAAGTTCGAGAAGAACGCGACCCATCTCTTCGATAAGGTGTCTGGCAAGAACCTCATCTAGGCCCGGTGCATCCAGGCCCTCCCTTTGGGCGACTGCGGTATTGCCATCCTTTTGCCGCGGTCACATATAAGGCTCCCCTCCCGTCCACTGGGCGAGAGGGGAGCCTTTCTTTGCGTTGGGGTTGTCTGGCCGGTCGTTTGTCTCGATCTGTAACAGATAGGGCCGATTTCGGACGTTAGACGTTACAGATCGAGACGGTTCCGCTGAGCTAACCATTTCATCTAAATCTGTAACACCAAAGGCGAATTTCAGCTGCTAGATGTTACAGATTGAGATATTGCTGCAGGACGATTCCGTTTGTCTTGATCTGTAACAGGAAGAGCCAATTTTGGGTGCCAGATGTTACAGATTGAGATGAACTTAGATGGACGGTTTTGATTGTCTCGTTCTGTAACGGGCAGTGCCAATTCTACTGGCTAGATGTTACAGACCGAGATTTTATGGTCGAGGCAGGCCATGGGCCGGCGTATGGGCACAAAAAACGGAGCCGCGTTGCCACGGCTCCGCTTCTCAAGAAGATGGGTAAGGGAAGCGAATTAGCTCAGGTGCCAGATCTCGTCGTTGTACTGGGAGATCGTGCGGTCGGACGAGAAGGCGCCAGCGTTGGCGATGTTGATCAGCGCCTTGCGCATCCAAGTGCCCTGGTCCTCGTAGTCGGCTAGCACGCGCTCCTTGGTCTGGATGTACTCTTCAATGTCGAGCAGGGCCATAAACCAGTCTTTGCCCTTAATGTCGTCGTGCAGGCGCTGCAGGCGCTCGGCGTTGCCGGTCGCCATAAAGGCCGGGTTGGTGATGAAGTCTACCAGCAGTTTAATGCCGGGCTTGCGGTAGAGTGCGCCGGCGTCATAGCTGCCATCGGCGTAGAGCTGCTCGACTTGCTTGGAAGAGGCACCAAAGGTGTAGATGTTCTCGTCGCCTACGAGCTCGGCAATCTCCACGTTGGCACCGTCGAGCGTGCACAGGGTCAAAGCGCCGTTGAGCATGAACTTCATGTTGGAGGTGCCGCTCGCCTCTTTGGAGGCCAGGCTGATCTGCTCGGAGATGTCGGCAGCGGGAATCACGCGCTCGGCGGCGGTGACGTTGTAGTTCTCGATCATGACGACCTGCAGGTAGGGAGCCACGTCGGGGTCGTTGGCGATCCACTGGGAAAGCGTCAGGATGAGGTGGATGATGTCCTGAGCGATGGTATAGGCAGGCGCTGCCTTGCCGCCAAAGATGATGGTGACGGGGTGCTTAGGTCTGTTACCGTTCTTGATGTCGAGGTACTTCCAGATGATGTAGAGCGCGAGCATCTGCTGGCGCTTGTACTCGTGGATACGCTTGACCTGAACATCGATGATGGCGTTGGAGGGGATCGTCACGCCCTGTTCGAGCGCCATAAACTCGCGCATGATGGTTTTGGCTTTGGCCTTGGTGGCGGCCAAGCGCTCAAGAATGCTCTTATCGTCGGCGAAGTCGGCGAGCTTGCTCAGGTCGCCGGTGCTGCGCCAATCGGTACCGATCACATCGTCGAGCAGGCTGGCAAGCGCGGGGTTGGCTCCCTGGATCCAGCGGCGGAAGGTGATGCCGTTGGTCTTATTGGAGAACTTCTCGGGGTAGATCTCGTAGAACGGATGAAGTTCGGTGTCCTCCAGGATCTTGGTGTGGAGTGCGGCAACGCCGTTGATGGAGAAGCCAAAGTGGATGTCCATGTGGGCCATGTGGACGGTGTCGTATTCGTCGATGATGGCGACGCGCTGGTCGTCGTGCTCGGCCTTTGAGACCTTATCGAGCTTGACGATAATATCGGCGATGGCAGGGGAGACCTTCTGCAGGCTGGTGAGCGGCCACTTCTCGAGCGCCTCGGCAAGAATCGTGTGGTTAGTGTAGGCGACCATGGAGCGTACGATGGTCACGGCCTCGTCAAACTCGATGTCGTGCTCGATGGTGAGCAAGCGAATGAGTTCCGGGATGACCATGGTGGGGTGCGTGTCGTTAATCTGGACCACGGCGTAGTCGGCCAGATCGTGCAGGTTGCTGCCGCGCTCGATGGCCTCGTCGATCAGGAGCTGGGCGGCGTTGCTCACCATGAAGTATTCCTGGTAGATGCGAAGCAGACGGCCCTGCTCGTCAGAATCGTCGGGGTAGAGGAACAGGGTGAGGTTCTTGGCGATCTCGGTCTTGTCGAAGTCGATGGAACTGCCGGGTACCAGGCCGTCGTCGACGCTTGCCAGGTCGAACAGGCGCAAACGATTCTTGGCGGGCTGGCCGTAGCCGGGCACGTCGATGTTGACGAGCTTGGAGGTAACGGCAAAGTCGCCGAACTCAACAGTGTAGGAGCGGTCGTCATCGATCAGGATATCCTGCTCGCCGAGCCACTCGTCGGGGACGGCCTTCTGCTGATTCTCGACAAAGCGCTGACGGAACAGGCCGTAGTGGTAGTTGAGGCCCACGCCGTCGCCGGTCAGGCCCAACGTAGCGATGGAATCCAGGAAGCACGCGGCCAGGCGGCCCAGACCGCCGTTACCGAGCGACGGCTCGACCTCAAACTCCTCAATCTTATTGAGGTCGTGGCCCGCGGCGGTGAGCTGATCCTTAACCTCGCCATAGATACCGAGGTCGATCATGTTGTTGATGAGCAGCTTGCCGATCAAGAATTCGGCGGAGATGTAATAGAGCTTTTTCTTGCCATTGTTGAGCGGGCAGGCGGCTGAGCGCTCCTGCACGAGCTTAACGAGCAGTTTGTAAATGCGACGGTCATCGAGCTGCTCGAGCGAGATGCCAAAAGACTGCTCGGCGAGTTCTGCAAGATTGATACGGGGCATGTTTCCTCCTGTAACGGGTTGATTACATGTCTGCAATTCATAAGAATCCCGCGCGAGGGGATTGGGGTGGCCTCGCGCGGGAAAAAGCAAGCGCGTCCGCACGGTGGGGAAGGGTCGGGCGCGGTAGCTCCTATTGAGGAAGCTCGATTTCGGCTTCCGACGGGATGCGGAAGTAGGTCTCGGTCCAGTCGGTGAGTTTGTGCTCGAGCTCGCGGGTGATGGCGCCGTCGAGCATGCGCCAGGTCCAGTTGCCACCCAGGGTGGCGGGGGTGTTGATGCGCGCCTCATTGCCCAGGTTAAGCAGGTCCTGCATGGTGTAGATGCAGGTATCGCTCACGCTGGCGGCGATGGTTCGGTTAAGAGCGTCGGTTATGGACTCGCCTGCCTGCTGGTGGGTGTACAGGGATGCCTGCTCGCGCTGACGCGGAGTGGCCGTACCCTCGAACCAACCGCGCGCCGTCTCGTTGTCGTGCGTGCCTACATAGGCGACGGTATTGGCGATGTAGTTATGCGGCAGGTAATACGAGTTGGTGCCCTCAAAGGCAAACTGCAAAATCTTCATGCCGGGGAAGCCCGAGGTGTCGCGCATATCGATGACGCCGGGGGTAAGGAAGCCCAGGTCCTCGGCGATAATAGGCAGCGTGCCGAGCTTTTCCTCGAGTGTCTTGAAGAACTTGAGGCCGGGACCCTGTGTCCACGAACCGTAGGACGAGTCCGGCGAGGAGAACGGCACCTCCCAGTAGGCCTCAAAGCCACGGAAGTGGTCCAGACGGATAACGTCGTACATGTTGAGTGCGGCGCGGATGCGGCCTTCCCACCAGGAGAAGCCGTCTGCTTCCATGGCATCCCAGTCATAGATGGGATTGCCCCAGTACTGGCCGGTGGCGGAGAACTGATCGGGCGGTGTGCCGGCGACACTGACGGGGTTGCCGGCGGCGTCGATCTTAAAGAGCTCGGGGCTTGCCCACATCTCGACGGAGTCGCGCGAGACGTAGATGGGCAGGTCGCCGATGATCAGGATGTCGCGTTCGTTGGCGTATGCCTTGAGGCGGCTCCACTGACGGTCGAAGAAGTACTGCGTCATCTGGTGGTAGAGCATGCGCGCGGGATGGGCGGCGCAGACCTTGGCAGATGCTTCGCCGCGGGTGCGCAGTTCTGCGGGCCACTCCCAAAATGCCTTGAGTCCGCACTCCTCTTTGACGGTCATGAACTCGCAGTAGGGAATAAGCCAGTCTTTGTTTGCCTGGACAAAGTCGTCGAAATCGGCTGGCTTGTCGGCACCAAAGCGCTCGGCGGCGCGGTCGAGAATCTGGCGGCGACCGCTAAAAATCGCGCCATAGTCGACATTGCTGGGGTCGGAGCCCAGGTACACGCCGTCGATATCGCACTGCTCCAGATAGCCGGCCTCGATAAGCTCGGCAAAGTCGATGAAATTGGGGTTGCCCGCACGGGCCGAGAACGACTGATAGGGCGAGTCGCCATAGCTCGTCGTCGTAAGGGGCAGAATCTGCCAATAATGTTGTTTGCACGAGGCGAGGAAATCGACAAAGTCGTAGGCGTTCCAGCCAAAGCCGCCGATGCCATACGGTCCGGGCAGGGACGAGATGGGCATGAGAACACCGCTTGCACGCTCCATGGATGTGCTCACCAACCTTCTTGTTGTGGGATCGGCCTGCAGATGGGTGAACAGCCCGTCCCGAGTTTTAAAGTCGATGTTCCTATTGTAGAACATGTTGTTTAAACATGTATAGGCGAGATTAAAAAGTTGGCCCATTTTCGGTAAATGGTTACGCGCCATGAAAAAAGCCCCGGTCTCACATCGTGAGATCGGGGCAAGAACGGTATGTAGGTTTTTTGCTACTCGGCGTCGGCGAAGCCGTTGGGGTTGTGGCTCTGCCAATTCCAGCTGTCGCGGCACATGTCCGCGATATCGTACTGGGCCTTCCAACCCATCATACGCTCGGCCTTGGAGGCATCGCACCAGTTGGCGGCGATATCGCCGGCGCGGCGCTCGCGGATCACGTAGGGCAGCTCCTTGCCACAAGCCTTGGAGAAGGCGGCGACGACCTCGAGTACCGAGGTGCCGGTGCCGGTGCCCAAGTTAAAGATCTCGACGCCGGTCTTGCCGTTCATCCAGTTGAGGGCGGCCACGTGACCAGATGCCAGATCGCACACGTGGATGTAATCGCGCACGCCGGTGCCGTCGGGGGTGGGGTAGTCGTTGCCAAAGACCTGAACGGCCTCGAGCTTGCCCACGGCGACCTGGGCGACATAGGGCACCAGGTTGTTGGGGATGCCCTTGGGATCCTCGCCGATCAGGCCCGACGGATGGGCGCCGATGGGATTGAAATAACGGAGTAGCACGACGTCCCACTCGGGGTCGGCGGTGTGGACGTCCATAAGGATCTGCTCGATCATCCACTTGGTCCAACCATAGGGGTTGGTCGCGGGCTTCTTAGGATCCTCCTCGGTGACGGGCGGGTTGTCCGGGTCGCCGTAGACGGTCGAGGAGCTCGAGAAGATGATGGACTTGCAGCCATGGTTGCGCATGACGTCGATGAGCACCAGGGTGTTCTCGATGTTGTTGTGGTAGTACTCGACGGGCTTGCTCACCGACTCGCCGACGGCCTTAAAGCCGGCAAAGTGGATGACGCGGTCGATCTGATGGGTATCGAAGATCTTGTTCATCGCATCGCGGTCGAGCACGTTGGCCTCGTAGAAGGTGAGGTTCTTGGCGGCCTCGTCGCCCACGATGGTCTTGACGCGGTCGACGGCGACGGCGCTGGAGTTGGAGAGATCATCGACGATGACGACCTGGTAGCCACCCTCGAGCAGCTGAACGACGGTGTGCGAGCCGATAAAGCCGGCGCCACCGGTAACGAGGACACAGGTGTCTTTGGGGTCGAGTGCTTTGGACATGTAGTCTCCTATCGAATCAGGAACACTTCTTCAGGGGAGTATAGCGCAGGCAGGGACGCCCAAATCGTGCGCTGTAGGAAAAGCAGAGGATTGTGCTAACGTACTCATAGAAGAGCTTGCGTACGCATAACCTGATCTTTGGCATTTGCTTACGAGCCGCTGACCTTGCAGTTTCCTGCCGTTCGTGGAAATCGTTGGGACGCGCCATATGTACGCTAATATGTATGAGTTGAGCGACATATAAATAAGCATGTAACGGAGTACATATGTCACCAAACAGCGATTCCATCCTTTCCCAGGAGCTCTCGCGCCGCACTGCCCTCAAGGCCCTGTTCGGCGCCGCTTCTGCGGCAGTTCTTTTTGGCCTGCCCGCTCGCGCCCATGCGGCGGAGGCTTCCAAAGAAACCACCGATAAACTGAATGCCGCCCAGGCCCAGCTCGACGAGGTTCAGGCCCAGCTCGACAGCATCGCAAATGAGTATGCGGCGCTGGCCAACAAGAATGCCCAGACCCTCAACGACATCGAGAATGTCCAGGGCAAGATTGACGACACGCAGGCCCAGATCGATGAAAAGAAGGCCGAGCTCAAGAAGAAGCGCAACGACCTTTCCGATCGCGTGGCCGCCAGCTACAAGTCCGGCGGCACGAACATCCTGTCGCTGCTGCTGGCCTCTGGCTCGTTTGAGGAACTCGTCGCCAACGCGCATTACGTTGAGAAGATCAACAAGAGCGACCGCGACGCCATCGAGGACATTCAGACCATCCAGGAAGAGCTCGATGCGCAAAAGACCGAGCTCGAGTCGCAGAAGGCCGACTTAGAGAAGCTCAAGGACCAGCAGACTGCCCAGATGCAGGACATGCAGGCCAAGCAGCAAGAAGTCCAGACCGTGCTGAACGGTCTTTCCGACGACGTCAAGGAGCTCATGGCTCAGCGCGATTCCGAGATTCTCGCTGCCGCCCAGGCTGAGGAGGCCGCTAGGAAGGCTGCCGCTGCCGCGGCTGCCGCGAACAAGAACAATTCCTACTCGGGTGGTTCGAGCTCGGGTGGTGGATCGTACGCGCCCGGAACTCCGCAGCAGAATGCCGGCTCGGGCAAGCAGCAGGCTGTCGTCAACGCGTGCTACTCCACGCCTTCGCCGGGTCAGAACTGGTGCGCGGCGTGGGTTACCAATGTCTTCCGTAACGCCGGCGTTGGCTACTTTGGCGGCAACGCCTGCGACATGTTCAACGCCTGGTGCTATAGCTCCGACCGCTCGGCGCTGCAGGTGGGCATGATCGTGGCCGATTCCTCGCACAGCGGCACGGGTGCTCCGGGCCTTATCTACGGTCATGTGGGTATCTACGTTGGCGGCGGCATCGTTATGAGCAACGAGGGCGCCATTACGTCTAAGTCGCTTGACTCGTTTATTAGCTTCTATGGCACTGGCTCTGGCGTGCGTTGGGGCTGGCTCGGCGGTATTGCGCTGTCGTAGCTGCGGCTTGGTCCGGGACAGTCCGAGAGGCATAAGGTTGCCTGCTCGGGCAGTCCTGCTCGCACGGAGAGCACATTAAGTGCTCTCCGGCTCGTGCGGAACTCGCGATCAACCTTATGCCTCTCGGACTGTCCCGGCCCTCTCGGATTCGGGGCGCGACACACCGGACTGGGTTATCTGAATAAATATGGTGAAGGCCCCTTTCGGGGCCTTCTCTTTTAGAGGAATTCGCCGACTCGGTGGACTTCGGGTTCTAGGTCTACGTTGAATTGGTCTTTGACGGTTGCCTGGATGTGGCGGATGAGTTCGTCGACATCGGCGGCGGTGGCGTGGTCGGCGTTGACGATGAAGCCGCAGTGCTTCTCGCTCACCTGCGCGCCGCCAACGGCGTGTCCTCGCAGGCCGGCATCCATGATGAGTTTGCCGGCAAAGTAACCCTCGGGGCGCTTGAAAGTGGAGCCGGCACTCGGCATGTCGAGCGGCTGCTTGTCCTCGCGGCGCTGGCGGTAGTCGTCCATGTCGGCCTTGATCATCGCGGCGTTGCCCGGGGCGAGATTGAAGGTGGCCGAAAGCACGATAAAGCCGTCATCGGCGATGCGGCTCTTTCGATAACCCAGGTTGAGCTCGTCGACATCGAACTCGATGATATTGCCGCTGCCGCGGGTGCCGTCGTCGAGCTGGCGAGCGGGTTTGTAGACGCGCACGGACTCCAGCACATCGGCCATGCAGGCACCGTAGGCACCGGCGTTCATGTAGCAGGCGCCGCCGACCGATCCGGGGATGCCCGAGATGGGCTCCATGCCGGTGAGGCAGGCCTCGGCTGCCGCGGCTGCGACATCGGAAAGCAGCGCGCCGGCTGCCGCCGTGACGTGCGTGCCGTCGATCGTAATGTCGGAGAGGCCTTCGCCCAACGCCACGACGACGCCGCGGATACCCTTGTCGCCGACGAGTAGGTCGGAGCCGTTGCCCACGATGGTGAGGGGCAGATCGCAGCGATAGCAGGTATCGAGCGTGGCGACGAGGCCCTGCTCGGTATCGGGCGTGACAAAGACGTCGGCCGGGCCGCCGATCTTAAACGTGGTGTGCTCGCGCATGGGCTCGCTCATCAGTACGTTGTCCTCGCCGGCAACGCCAGCAAGCGCGCACAGCAGGTCCTCGTTAAAAAAGTCGTTCTCGTGCATACGAATATCCGCCTTTTGGTGGTCGTTGTCATCAATCGATTGCAATATACCCCACCCGGACGGATTTGGTGCGCTGGCGGCGATAAAACAGCCGTCTACCGGATTGGTAAAGTGTTTATCACCGAGGTAGAGGGGTAGTCGCTATACTTTCAAGAGATTGCGCGTAAACCCGGAAGGAGCGAGATGGCCAACAAAGTCACCCTCAAGCAGATCGCCCAGGAGGTGGGGCTTTCCCCCTCGTCGGTCTCGCTTGTGCTCAATAATCGGCCCTGTCGCATCTCGGAAGAAAACCGCAAGCTCATCAAAGAGGTCGCGGCGCGCAACCACTATGTTCCCAACCAGATCGCGCGCAGCCTGGTCATGCGCGAGTCGCGCACCCTGGGCCTTATCGTCCCTAACATCGAGAGCCGCTTTTTTGCCTCGCTCGCCGGTAGCCTGGAAAAGCGCTGCCGCGAGGACGGCTATGCGCTCTTCATTACCAGCTCGGGCGGAAGCGCCGATGACGATCTGGAGCTGCTGCGCCAGCTGGTGACGCGCGGCGTTGATGGCGTCTTCCTGGTCGTAGGCGACGAGTTCTCCGACGACCGCGCCCTGCGCGAAGAAGTCAGCCATCTGCCTATCCCTGCCGTGATGGTCGATCGTGCCATTGAGGGGCTCGAGTGCGACAAGGTGATGTTCGACCACGAGATGGGTGGCTACATGGCCACTCGCTATCTGATCGAGCAGGGCCACCGTCGCATTGCCTGCTTGGTTAACGCGCGCCGTTCCAATACGGGGCGTAAGCGACTTGCCGGCTATGAGCGCGCGCTGCGCGAGGTTGGCCTGCCTATCGACGCACGTTTGGAGTTTGAGAGCGAGTACTACATTCCGAGTGCCTATGAGGCCTCGGAGGCGGTGCTCGCAACTGATGCCACCGCTGTGTTCGCAAGTTCGGATAACATCGCCCTCGGTCTGCTCAAGCGCTTGCACGAGATGGGGAAGAGCATCCCGGGCGATATCTCGGTGGTGAGCTATGACAACTCGGCGGCCGACGTTCTCTTTGAGCCGGCGCTGACCGCGATTGAGCAGGATCCTGGTGTCCTTGCGGAGCATGCTTTTGGCTGCATGTCCAAGCGTCTTGCCGGTAGGGGCGGCAGGCGTGCCGAAGAGGTCGTCCTGGAGCCGGCGCTTATCGTTAAGGGCAGCGTGCTCGAACTTACCGAATGTAGCTAAACGTACTTGTTTGTTTGCATAGATTGCATGCGGAGTGTCTGCTATTTGCCGGCGGGGCCGGGGTGCCTGCCTTGTTTTGAGAAGTTCGCGGAGCCCACTTCTCAAAACAAGGCAGGCACCCCGGCCCTCGTCCGTGAACTCTTCCGCTGGGCGAGCCATAGACGCCACGCACCGATGCGATAAAGCAGTGGCTTGAAATTGGTGCTATATTCAGCATGAGTTGTTTAATGTTAGTACGGGAGGCTGATATGGGGCTGTTCAAGAAGAAAAACCCGCAGGATGCCTTTGATTCCGATGTGTTTACCATCACGGATACGATTTTGGACCCGCCGCGGTTTACATTTTTGCCGGCTATCTACCAGGATGCCACGCGCCGCAAGTGGGCCGTGCATCAGCGCGGCGGTGAGCCGAAGATTTTTGACTATGCGGACGTGTTGCAGTGCGAAGTAGCCGAGGCGGGCGATCCGGAGGCCGAAGAAGCGGTCTCTAAACAGGAATTTGCCCGGCGTATCCTGGCAAATCCTGCCAAGGCAGCAAAAATAAATGCTGCCAAGCGTAATATGTGTCTTGGTATGGGCGTTGTTGTGGCGGTTCAGACGGGAAAAGACGAGGTTTCCAAATTAGAGATTCCCGTTATGACCGACGAGGTCAAACGCGATTCAAGTCTATATAAGTCGTATCGGAATGTCGCCGAGAAGATCAAGGCAGAATTTGATGCCATGGGAGGGCTGGCCTAATTTTGGCGGCATACGTTTCTGAATGAGGAGTCTGTGCAATGGCAGGCGAATCTTATGCAATTCCCCCCAAAGATCGTGCTGTTGAGGGAATTCTTTGGTATATCCAGCACCATCAGCTTGCCGGCGGCGATCGCCTGCCGGCCGAGCGCGTGCTGTGCGAAGAGATTGGCGTTTCGCGTACGGCGTTGCGTGCCGGTATCACGCGGCTTATCTCGTGTGGAACGCTCGAGAGCCGTCGCGGATCGGGCACGTATGTGTGTCCTCCCAAGCCGCTGAACATCTTCCAGGAAACGTATAACTTTTCCGATGCTGTGCGGACTGCCGGCCTGCACCCCTCTTCTCGTCTGGTTTCCACCGGGACCATCGAGGCGGATGAGGCGCTTGCCGACAAGCATGGGGTGGCTGTAGGCGCTCCCTTGCTCCGCATGCAGCGCGTTCGACTTATTGAGGGCGAGCCGGCGTCAATCGAGACCGCTCACGTTAACCTGTCCCTGTGCCCATCGCTTCCCGAGCACGATTTTGAGTGTGAGGGCCTTTACGATGTCTTGCTCAAAGAAGGTGGCGTGCGTGTTGAGCATGGACGTGAGCATATCTCCATCTCGCGTTTGAACGCCGAAGAGGCCGAGCTGCTCCAGCAAGAAGAGGGGACGCCGGTGTTCTATGAGAGCACGATCGAATTTGATAAGGACATGCGTTTTGTGGAGCATTGCAAATCGGTGATTTTGCCCACAAAGTTCCGCTTTGCCGATAACGGTGAAAAGAACGGCATGAGGAGCGTGGCAGGTGAACAATGGCTGAAACAGTAGATGCCACCCCGGTTTATATGCGCATACGACGTCGCATTGAAGAGCGTATCGAACGCGGTATATATCCCACGGGTTCCATGATTCCGTCCGAAAAAGACCTCGCCGAGGAATTTGGTACGACACGCTTGACCATTCGAAGTGCTGTCGATGAGTTGGTTCGGCGCGGGCAGATTCGACGCGTCCGCGGAAAGGGCGCGTTTGTGGCGCAGAAAGTGCCCGTTGCCTACGAACGAACAGGAGGCTTTCGCGAGTCGGTTCGTGCTTCGGGCGGCGAGCCGTCCGTCCGCATCCTCGCGCGTTCCAAGCGTTATGCGGGCCCATATTATGCCAACCTGTTTGGCATTGCCGAGGACGATTTGCTGTATTCGATTCGGCGTTTGAACTGCGTCAACGGCGATCCCGTATCGATTGAGATGGCGTTCATCCCGTGCCTGCTGTTTCCCACAATCGAAGATATTGACGTGTCGGTCTTCAGTTTGTACGAGACCTATGAGATGTTGGGCCGAAAGCCGGTCATGGCACAGGAGAAGCTCGATACCGAGGCGGTGGGTGCACGCGACGCGGGCTTGCTTGGCTTGGAACAAGGGGATCTTGTTTTGCTTTTGGAATGCGTGAGCTATGACGCGAGCGGTCAGGCTATCGAGTATGTAAAGTCCTTCAATCGTGGCGATGCGGGCGGCTACACCTATACGTACTAGCTGGGGCTTTGCATCGCGCGCGGTAACAGCCGGTCTGTTTGGGCAATTTGACCGACTGTATATACAACCTTACACGGCTCAAAATCGACCGTTCGCCGAAGGGGATAAATTAATCGACAAAGAGGTATCAAAAAGCCGTAACCTGTAACTGTGATTGGTATCAAATACTAATGATTTGTAACGAGGTGAGACGATGAAGATGCTCGATTACGTTCAGCTTGCCCATGTGCGTATGGGGGAGAACCTCGAGCGTTCGTCTGAGCTGGTAGCGCAGCTCGTTGATATTTTCCAGTCCGGTTCTTTTGACGCACTGCGCATCGTTGCTTCGGGTTCGTCGCGCCATGCTGCGGATTGCACCCGCGATTTCCTGCAAGATACGCTGCAGATGCAGGTGTCCGTTGTGACGCCCGAGGCCTTCGTCGATTTTGAACACACCTATCCACAGCATGCGCTCAACATTGCCGTTTCGCAGAGTGGCTATTCGACCAATACGATCGCGGCTCTTGATTACATGCGCGCACACGATATGGCTGCAGTTGCGCTCACGGCAAACGTCGAGGCACCCATCAAGGAACACGCCGACATCGTTCTTGACTACGGTGTGGGTGTCGAGTCGGTGGACTTTGTGACTCTGGGCGTCGAGGTTCTCGTTGAGTACCTGGTGCTCTTTGGTATTTACGGCGGTCAGGCGCGCGGAACGATTGACGCCAAGGGCGTTGCTCAGCGTCTTGATGGCCTGCGCGAGGCTATCCAGGCTAATGCCGTGATGTGCAAGACCGCCGAGGCATATGTCCAAGACCACATGCTCGAGCTTTCTGAGCACACGCCCGCTATGGTCGTCGGCAACGGCCCCAACTACGGTGTTGCCGAGGAGGCGGCGCTCAAACTGAGCGAGACCATCAAGATTCCTGCCATGCATCACGAAGGCGAGGAGTTCGTCCACGGTCCCGAGATGCAGATTGTTCCGGGCTACCTGGTGTTTATTGTCGACGATCCGCAGGGGTCGGAGCGTCTTGCGAATATCGCCGATGCGCTATCGAACGTTACGGCAAAAACGGTGCTGCTCACGGCCCATCCCAAGGGTAGGGCTCACGAGGTTGTGGTGCCTCAGGTGGCTCCGCTGCTCAGTGCAATTCCCAATCTCGTGTTCTTCCAGACGATTGCGGCAATAATCGCCGAGCGTCTGAAGTCATGGGACGTTCACCCGTATCTCGATGCTGTCTCCAAGCAAATGGAGGTCAAGGCGGAGGGCTACGAAGAGTCAGTCAATGCGCTTAAGGCCAAAGCGGCTGAGTGTTACGGAATGTAAGCGGGTTTGATGCCCGTTGGCATGGGGGATGTGGAAACAACCCCAGAAAGGAGAGACAAATGAAGGAAACCGAGAAGATCGAGATCATGCATTTCGACCAGGAGGGCTATCTCGAGGACGGCAAGGCGCTCTACGAGACCGGCAAGAAGATGACCGCGCTCGCCGACAAGGTCGCCGACGAGGGCTACGACGCCGTGTTCCTGATGGGCGTCGGCGGCACCTGGGACGAGCTCATGCAGCTCGAGTACCTCATGAACAAGTTCGGCGACCGCGACCTCGAGGTCTACCTGATCCACGCCGCCGAGTGGAACGTCATGGGCCACAAGCGCATGACCGAGAAGTCCGTCGTGCTCACCGCCTCCGAGTCCGGAACCACCCCCGAGGTCCTCGAGGCCGTCAAGAAGATGAAGGGCATGGGCGTGCGCGTCTACGCCATGACCAAGCCCGAGGGCCCCATCGGCCAGGCTGTGGGTGCCGAGAACTGCGTCGCCATGGCTTCTGACCATGGTTCGGGCGGCTGCGAGAAGGGCTACTACCTCGCCGACTGCTTCGGCCTGCGCCTGCTCAACCGCCGCGGCTGCTTCCCCAAGTTCGATAAGTTCATCGAGCAGACCAAGGATGTTTGGACCCACCTGGTCGACATCCGCAAGAGCTTCGAGCCGCGCGCCGAGGAGCTCGCCAAGAAGTACGCCCTGGCCCCCTACACCATGTTCATCGGCTCGGGCGCCCTGTGGGGCGAGACCATCCTGTTCTCGATGTGCATCCTCGAGGAGATGCAGTGGAAGCGCACCCGCTACATCACCTCGGCCGACTTCTTCCACGGCACCCTCGAGCTCGTGGAGCCCGGCGTCCCGGTCTTCCTGTTCATGGGCGAGGACGAGAACCGCAAGCTCGACGAGCGCGTCCGCGCGTTCCTCAACCGCGGCGTGACCGGCGACACCGACATCAACATCATCGACACCGCCGAGTTCGCGATTCCCGGCCTTGACGACGAGTTCCGCGTCATCGTGTCTCCGTGGATTCTGACGGTGCTCGTTACCGACCGCCTGGCTCGCTACTACGAGACGGTCACCAAGCACAACCTCAAGTATCGTCGCTACTATCACCAGTTCGACTACTAAAGAAAACGGGTGCGGGAACGTGCCGGGCTATTGAGAGGAACACAGAATGAGACAGTACATCATCGCCAGCCATGCGCACTTCGCCACCGGCATCAAGGAGAGCGTCGAGCTGCTCTCGGGCGCTCGCGACAACGTTCATGATCTTTCGATGTTCGTCGATGACCGCATGGACGTGGCCGAGGAGGCCCAAAAACTGCTGGCAGGCATGTCTGCCGACGATGATGTCGTTGTCTGCACCGACCTCTTTGGCGGCAGCGTCAACAACGAGTTCACCAAGATTGTCCAGACGCGTCCCCGCACGTACCTCGTTACCAATATGAACCTTCCTCTGCTCATCCAGCTGTTGTTCTCTGACGAGTCGGCGCCGGTTGAGGAGACGATTCGCGCCATCGTCGCTGCGGATGATACGCGCGTGAAGTTTGTCAACGACCTGTTGGTCGATGACGACGAGGAAGAAGAGTTCTAATCCGCAGCACCTACTGACACGCCGTAAGACGGCACAAGACCTTTGGGGGGTCACATTATGATTCAGCTACTTCGCGTTGACCATCGCCTGCTTCATGGCCAGGTCGCGGTTTCTTGGGTCCAGGGCCTTGGCTCCAACTGCATCTTCTGCGTGGGCGATAAGGTCGCCAACGACCCGGTGTGGAAGACGACGCTCAAGATGGGCAAGCCTGCCGGCTGCAAGCTCGTCATCAAGGATATGGCGAATGCCATCGAGGCCATTAACTCGGGCGTGACTGACAAATACAAGATGATCATCTGCGTCGCCACTATCGCTGAGGCAAAGCAGCTTGTTGAGGGCTGCCCGCAGATCAAGTCGGTCAACCTGGGCAACACCAAGCCCAAGGACGAGAAGCGTCCCGATGCCCGTCAGGTCTCTCGTCAGATTTTCCTGACCGCGGCTGAGGAAGCCGATGTGCGCGAGATGCTAGATCGTGGCGTTGAGGTCGAGATTCGACCCCTGGCCGATGACCCCAAGGTTGACTGCGCCAGCGTGCTCTAGGCGTTCAATTTCGAAGAGCCTTCGGGTTCTTCGTAGTGTCCTATATGGAAAGGGGGATGTATGCTTACCCAAGCAATCCTCATCGGACTTATCGCCGCATTTGGTAAGTTCGACTGCCAGCTCGGTACGCTCTACGCGTTCCGCCCCATCGTCCTGTGCCCGCTCGTGGGCCTGGTGCTGGGGGACCTGCAGTCCGGTCTCGCAATCGGTGCGAGCCTGGAGCTGCTGTTCATGGGCTCGATCTCCATCGGCGCCTATTTGCCGCCTGATGAGACGGTCGGCGGCGTGCTCGCCTGTGCCTTCGCTATCCAGCTGGGCCAGAGCACCGAGGCAGCCATCGCGCTCGCTATGCCCATCGCCACGCTGTGCCTTGCCATCAAGAACATCCTCAACGCCGCCCTGCCGATTTTGGTTGACCGCGCCGATGTTTTCTCTGCCCAGGGCAACCTTAAGGGCGTCTATGCGATGCACTTCCTGATCGGTTCCACCGGTATCATCATGGCGTTCCTGCTGTGCTCGCTGTCGTTCTATCTGGGTGCTGACGCTATCCAGGGCGTGCTCGACTTTATCCCCGACTTTGTCCTTGCTGGCTTTGGCGTTGCCGCCAACATCCTGCCTGCCATGGGCTTCGCCATGCTCGGCCGCCTGGTGCTCACCAAGCAGCTCGTGCCCTTCTACTTCCTGGGCTTCCTGCTGTGCTCCTACGCCAACGTGCCCGTCCTGGGCGTCGCCCTGATCGCCATCATCATCGGCATCGACAAGTTCGACCTGCTCGGCCTGGGCGGAGCCCAGCCCCAGCTCTCCGCGGAAGGGGATGAGGACGATGACTTCTAGTCCCGAGAACAAGATCACGCGCTCCGACCTCATCAAGAGCGCCGTCAACACCGGCGCCCTGGGCATGGAGTTCTCCTGGACCTACTACAAGCAGATGAACATCGCCTTCTGCCTGATGGTCGCCAACATGCTCAAGAAGATCTACGCCGGCCGCCCCGACGACTACGCCGAGGCCCTGCACCGCCACTGCGCGTTCTTCAACATCACCGTCCAGTTCGCCCCGTTCGTCGGCGGCATCGCGATGGCCATGGAGGAGAAGGTCGCCCGCGGCGAGATCGAGCCCGAGAGCGTCAACGACGTCAAGGCCGCCCTCATGGGCCCGCTGTCGGGCATCGGCGACTCCATCTTCCTGTCGACGCTGCGCGTGGTCGCCGCCGCCGTGGGCATCAGCCTGTGCCAGGCCGGCAACCCCTTCGGCCCCATCGCCTTCCTGCTCATCTACAACGTCCCCGGCTTCGCGCTGCGCATCTGGGGCGCCGTCAAGGGCTACGAGCTGGGCGTTGGCTTCCTGGACGAGGCCCAGAGGACCGGCCTCGTGCAGAAGATCATGACCTGCGTGGGCATCGTGGGCGTCATGGTCGTGGGCGCCATGTGCAAGGACATGTTCTGGGCCAGCATCCCGGTGGCCATCGGCTCGGGCGACGACGCCCAGACCCTCCAGGACATCCTGGACGGCATCATGCCCGGCATGCTCGGCATGATCGCCTTCTGGCTGTACTACTGGCTGCTGTCCAAGAAGGTCAACCCCATGGTGCTGATCGTGGCCACCATGGTCGTGGGCATCGTCGGCGCGTTCTTCGGCGTGCTGGCGTAAGGGCCCGGTCTATTATCTGCCCCCAAGGGAAACGGCGACCCATTGCGGTCGCCGTTTTTTATTACCGAAAGCTAGCTGGAGGTGCTTCGTGATTCGATCTGACAATCAACCCGATAATGGCGTGAGCGGGGCGATGTATCTATTTGGCACGGCGCTCTTGTGGAGTTTTATCGGCATCCTCGTTCGCGCCAATTCGCAGTCGGCTCTTTTGATCGGTGCCGTTACGGCAATATTTATGGCGCTCTTTATCCTGCTCGTCGGTAGGCCTGCCCTCCGCGTCAGCCGTCTTATTGTCCTTGTGGCCGTCTGCAACTTCGTGACGGGCACCACGTTTAACTTTGCCAACCAGCTCACGACGGTCGGCAACGCGATCGTCCTGCAGTACACCTCGATGATTTTCGTTATCGTGTATCAATCGCTCGCAACTCGCACGTTGCCCTCGCCTGCGAAGATCGCCTCCGTGGTGGTTGCTTTTACGGGTATGGGACTTTTCTTTTTAGGTGATTTGAGTGCCGAGGGCATGCTCGGCAACCTGCTTGCCGTCATTTCGGGCGCCACCTTTGGGCTGTGTTTCTTTTTAAACTCTCGCTCCGATGCGTCGCCCATGGTGTCCTCGCTCATCTCCTGCGGCATCTCGATACTGCCGATCGTCTATTTTGCCGGCGACCTAGGCTCCGTGAAACCCTTTGAGTGGGGGCTTATGCTGGTGCATGGCCTTTTTTGCAGCGGCCTTGCGAGTGTGCTGTATGCCAAGGGGATTGCGCGCACCAACGCGTTTGCGGCCAACTTGGTCTGCATGAGTGAGGTCGTGCTCGCTCCCTGCTGGTCGGAGCTCCTCTTTGGCGAGGTCTTTAGCTGGAACGAGTTCTTGGGCGCGGCGATGATCGTTTTGGTGATTGTGGCCAACTTGGCATCCGATGCTTTTGGCGACGGCTTTCTGGTGGCGCTTGTCCGCCATCGAAACAAAGAGCGTGCCTGATGGGATGCGTCTGCCGTTTACGGTAAAAAACACCCCGCTGAGCGACTGGTATTAAATAAGGCGAACCTGCATACCTATAATTGGTATCAAATCATTTGTGCCTGGCATGGGTGTTAGCAGCACACCAGGTACGCTTCGAGCCGTGTGATCGAACTCCCGGAATTGATATCAACAACGCGCGCGACGGGAGTGACGACGGTTCGAGATTCCTTATTGGGAGGAATTATGCTTGTCCAAGCAATCCTCGTCGGCTTAGTCGGAGCTTTTGGATGTCTCGACTACCAGCTCGGCACCCTCTACGCATTCCGCCCCATCGTCCTGTGCCCGCTCGTGGGCCTGGTGCTGGGGGACCTGCAGACTGGCCTTGCCGTTGGCGCCAGTCTGGAGTTGCTGTTCATGGGCTCGATCTCCATCGGCGCCTACGTACCGCCTAACGAAACCGTCGGCGGCGTGCTCGCTTGTGCCTTCGCCATTCAGCTCGGTCAGGGTACCGAGACGGCCATCGCGCTCGCCATGCCCATCGCCGTCCTTGCGCTGACGATCGGCAACATTACCAATGCCTTGTTCCCTGTGTTTGTTGATATGGCAGACAAGTTCGCCCTCAAGGGAAACCTCAAAGGCATCTACGCCGTTCATTGGGGAATTGGAATCTGGGGCTGCGTCGAGTACTTCCTGCTGTGCGGCGGCGCCTTCTATTTGGGTTCCGACGCCATCCAGGGCCTGCTCGACTTCATCCCGCCCTTCATCATCGACGGTTGCGGCGTTGCCGCCAACATCCTGCCTGCCATGGGCTTCGCCATGCTCGGCCGCCTGGTGCTCACCAAGCAGCTCGTGCCCTTCTACTTCCTGGGCTTCCTGCTGTGCTCCTACGCCAACGTGCCCGTCCTGGGCGTCGCCCTGATCGCCATCATCATCGGCATCGACAAGTTCGACCTGCTCGGCCTGGGCGGAGCCCAGCCCCAGCTCTCCGCGGAAGGGGATGAGGACGATGACTTCTAGTCCCGAGAACAAGATCACGCGCTCCGACCTCATCAAGAGCGCCGTCAACACCGGCGCCCTGGGCATGGAGTTCTCCTGGACCTACTACAAGCAGATGAACATCGCCTTCTGCCTGATGGTCGCCAACATGCTCAAGAAGATCTACGCCGGCCGCCCCGACGACTACGCCGAGGCCCTGCACCGCCACTGCGCGTTCTTCAACATCACCGTCCAGTTCGCCCCGTTCGTCGGCGGCATCGCGATGGCCATGGAGGAGAAGGTCGCCCGCGGCGAGATCGAGCCCGAGAGCGTCAACGACGTCAAGGCCGCCCTCATGGGCCCGCTGTCGGGCATCGGCGACTCCATCTTCCTGTCGACGCTGCGCGTGGTCGCCGCCGCCGTGGGCATCAGCCTGTGCCAGGCCGGCAACCCCTTCGGCCCCATCGCCTTCCTGCTCATCTACAACGTCCCCGGCTTCGCGCTGCGCATCTGGGGCGCCGTCAAGGGCTACGAGCTGGGCGTTGGCTTCCTGGACGAGGCCCAGAGGACCGGCCTCGTGCAGAAGATCATGACCTGCGTGGGCATCGTGGGCGTCATGGTCGTGGGCGCCATGTGCAAGGACATGTTCTGGGCCAGCATCCCGGTGGCCATCGGCTCGGGCGACGACGCCCAGACCCTCCAGGACATCCTGGACGGCATCATGCCCGGCATGCTCGGCATGATCGCCTTCTGGCTGTACTACTGGCTGCTGTCCAAGAAGGTCAACCCCATGGTGCTGATCGTGGCCACCATGGTCGTGGGCATCGTCGGCGCGTTCTTCGGCGTGCTGGCGTAAGGGCCCGGCTGCATAGATTTTCGTTGCAACCTGGAAAGGGGATGGAGCAGGCCTATGTCCTCCATCCCCTTTTTGTATAGAAGGAGTTCGTATGTTCGCGAAGGATCGCGAAGCAATGCGCCTGACGCCGGCAGAGGTCAGGCTGATTCTTATTGAGTCCCTGCAGTGGTGCGCCAACAACGCGGTCTACTTTTTGGGGCTTATCGGTGCGGCCACGTATGATCTGGCCGGCACGGCCTTTTTGGTTGCCGCCATTACGCTCGTGCGCAATCTTATGACGTCGGTGGGCAATATGGTGTCGGGCTCGGTCATCGACCGCTTTGGACCGCGCCGGACGTCATTTGTGACGTGCGTGATTACGGCTGTGCTATCGCTTGGCGTGGGGTTGGCGCCGCTGTCTGTCCCCGGGCTTGTGTTTGCCGCGTGCGTCTTGGGACTTGCGGGCGGCTTTATCAACACCTGCACGCATGCGTTTCCGGGATACCTGGAGTCGACCACCGAGGGCCGTACCCGCGTGAACGGTCTCATGGTGTTCTACAGCAATATCGCCTATACCGCTGGCCCGCTGCTCGGCGGTGCCATCGTGAGCTGTTTTGCCACGCAATCGGTCTATCTGCTCATGACGGGCATGATGGGTGTGGCGGCCGTGCTCTCCCTGGGCTGTCACGAGTGTGTTGCTCCCGCAAAAGGGGAGAAGCCGAAGGGCGGTATTCTGGGCGGTATGGCCGAGGGTGCGCGACTTACGTTTCGCGACCACGACTTGCGCCTCATCTTTATCTCGGGCTTTTTGGGTTTCTTTGCGTTCGGCGCGTTCGATTCGCTGGAGTCGTTGTTCTACCGTGATGTACTCAACGTGGATATCGTCTGGCTGGGCTGGCTGTCCTCGGTCGTGGGCCTCACTTCCTCGGTGGGCGCGTTCATCCTGACCAAGCTTTCTGCTCGCCATGTCAACCTGCGATTGCTGCTCGGCGCGCTCATGGCCGTGGGCATTGGGTCCATGGTGTACGTGGGCACCGATATGCTGGGGGTCGCGATTATCGGTCAGGCGATTAACGGTCTGGCCTGGGGGTTCCTGGAGCCGCTGCAGATGATCTTGATTCAGGAGCGTGCCGACATCAAATACCTGGGGCGCATTACCGGCTTTGTGCGTTTTGGCCTGATGAGCGCCGGCGTGGTGCCGCTGCTGGCGGCTCCGTTTTTGGCGGAGGCTTTGGGCGTCCAGACGGTACTGTTTGGAGCATCGACCATTATTGCGCTGGTAGGAACGCTGTTCTTTGTCACACAAGGGAGACGTCGGGGGCGTTAGCTATACATCAAATTCTAATTTGATACCACTCACCAGAGAATTTCGACCGTTCACCGAGGATTGGAACAGATTGAAAAGTGGTATTAAAAACACGTTGGGTGTATGTCTATAATTGGTATCGAAAAGAAACGCGATGTATAGATTCGCGTGCTGGACAGAAAGGAAAAGCCATGAAGGAAACCGAGAAGATCGAGATCATGCACTTTAGCCAGGAGGGCTATCTCGAGGACGGCAAGAACGTCTATGAGACCGGCAAGAAGATGACCGCGCTCGCCGACAAGGTCGCCGACGAGGGCTACGACGCCGTGTTCCTGATGGGCGTCGGCGGCACCTGGGACGAGCTCATGCAGCTCGAGTACCTCATGAACAAGTTCGGCGACCGCGACCTCGAGGTCTACCTGATCCACGCCGCCGAGTGGAACGTCATGGGCCACAAGCGCATGACCGAGAAGTCCGTCGTGCTCACCGCCTCCGAGTCCGGAACCACCCCCGAGGTCCTCGAGGCCGTCAAGAAGATGAAGGGCATGGGCGTGCGCGTCTACGCCATGACCAAGCCCGAGGGCCCCATCGGCCAGGCTGTGGGTGCCGAGAACTGCGTCGCCATGGCTTCTGACCATGGTTCGGGCGGCTGCGAGAAGGGCTACTACCTCGCCGACTGCTTCGGCCTGCGCCTGCTCAACCGCCGCGGCTGCTTCCCCAAGTTCGATAAGTTCATCGAGCAGACCAAGGATGTTTGGACCCACCTGGTCGACATCCGCAAGAGCTTCGAGCCGCGCGCCGAGGAGCTCGCCAAGAAGTACGCCCTGGCCCCCTACACCATGTTCATCGGCTCGGGCGCCCTGTGGGGCGAGACCATCCTGTTCTCGATGTGCATCCTCGAGGAGATGCAGTGGAAGCGCACCCGCTACATCACCTCGGCCGACTTCTTCCACGGCACCCTCGAGCTCGTGGAGCCCGGCGTCCCGGTCTTCCTGTTCATGGGCGAGGACGAGAACCGCAAGCTCGACGAGCGCGTCCGCGCGTTCCTCAACCGCGGCGTGACCGGCGACACCGACATCAACATCATCGACACCGCCGAGTTCGCGATCCCCGGCCTTGACGACGAGTTCCGCGTCATCGTGTCTCCGTGGATCCTCTCCTCGCTGATCACCGATCGCCTTGCCGCTTACTACGAGACGGTCACCAAGCACAACCTCAACTACCGTCGTTACTATCACCAGTTCGACTACTAATCGGTGACAAATAAGCTACTGATCAAGAAGCACCCTGCCCGGGCGCATGCGTCCGGGCATTTTTATGCCGAAATTCGCAAGAAAGGGGAATCGAATGAGGCAGTTTATCGTTGCATCCCATGCCCATTTTGCGTCTGGAATCGTCGAGAGCATTGGACTGCTTTCCGGCGAGCGCGAAAACGTCCATGCGCTGTCTATGTATGTCGACGGGAACGAGGACCTAACCAAGGAGGCCGCAGCGATTCTGGACGGCTTTGCCGCGGACGATGAGGTCGTCGTTTGCACCGACCTCTTTGGCGGCAGTGTCAACAACGAGTTCACCAAGATCGTCCAGACGCGTCCCAACACGCACCTGGTGACCAATATGAACCTGCCGCTCCTTATTCAGCTGCTGTTCGTGCCCGAATCCACCCCGATCGATGAGGCCATCCGCCAGATCGTCGAGGCGGACGACACCAAGGTCAAGTACGTCAACGACCTGCTGGGGCAGGCCGAACTCGATGAGTTTTAACCACTAGGGAGCACATCATGATTCAGATGATTCGTGTAGATTATCGACTGCTTCACGGCCAGGTTGCCGTTAGCTGGACCTCGGCTCTGGGTCCGACTGCATCCTGCTGGTGAGCGACACGGTCCTCAATGACAAGCTTCGTCTGCAGGCCCTGTCCCTTGCAAAGCCGGAGGGCTGCAAGGTCGTTGTCAAAAACACCGAGGACGCCGTCAAGGCGCTCCAGAGCGGTGTGACCGACAAGTACAAGCTCTTCGTGGTTTGCGAGACGATCCAGCAGGCCGGTGCCGTCGCCAAGGCGATGGGGATCAAGAAGATCAACCTCGGCAATGTTGCCTTTAGCGAGGACGCCCGCCAGGTCTCGACCAGCGTATTTCTCACGCCCGAAAACGAGGCATACGTCAAAGAGCTGCTCGGCGAGGGCTATGAGCTGTTCATTCAGATGATTCCGGCAGATGCAAAGACTGACGCCGCGAAGGTCATCGGTTAGGGGCCGTCATGGTTATCAAGACAATCCTGATTTTCCTTATTGCCCTTTTGGGCTATTCCGAGTGGCTGACGGGCACGAGCTACCTCCAGCGCCCGATCGTGCTCGGACCTCTGGTTGGCCTTGTCATGGGCGACATGGTGACCGGCACGATCATGGGCGCCACGATGGAGCTTGCCATGGTCGGCGCCATCTCGGTCGGCGCCTATAACCCGCCCGATACGATTTCCGGCACTATCCTGGGCGTATCTCTTGCCATGCAGGCCGGCGCGGACGCTTCGGCGGCCCTGACTCTGGGTATTCCTATCGCCACGATCGTCCTGGCGCTCGACACGGCCCTGGGCCAACCGGTCATGCTGCTGCTGGTGCACCGTATCGACAAAAACGTCGAGGACGGAGACACCAAGGCCATCACGCGCAACATGCTCATCGCCGGTTACGCGCAGAGCTGGTGCGGCCTGCTGATTATTCCCCTGGCATTCTTCTTTGGTGCCGATGCTGTTGCCAGCCTGCTCAACATCATCCCCGATTTCGTTCAGACCGGCATGGATGTCGCCGCCGCCTTCTTGCCCGCACTCGGCTTTGCGATGCTGGCGCAGATGATTATGAACAAAACAGTGGCTCCGTTCTTCTTCGCTGGCTTCTTCCTCGTCGCCTACTTTGGCATTAGCACGACGGGCGTGGCGATCTTTGCCGCGATCATCGTCGTCGCGATGACGGTTTTGGGTGATAAGAAAAAAGCGGAGCAGCCCGCAGCGGCAACCGAGGATCCTGCGATTGGGAGTGGGTTCGATGAGTTTTAAGTTTGAGTCTTCTTACGACGGGCTGATTTCCCGCGCAGACCTTAAGAAGCTGTTCTGGCGCTCGATTCCCTATGAGCATTCCTGGAACTACGAGCGTATGGGCCATATCGGCTTTATGTGGGCCCTTATGCCGATCCTTCGCAAGCTGTATCCGCAGGATGCGGACTTTAAGGCCGCCCTTAAGCGCCATATGGAGCTCTATAACGTCACGCCGTACATCTCGACGCTTCCCATGTCCATTGCTGCCGCAATGGAAGAGGTCAACGCTACTGACGATAGCTTTGACACGAGCGCGATCTCTAATGTCAAGCTTGCTTTGATGGGGCCGCTGTCCGGCGTGGGCGATGCTTTCTACTGGGGCACGCTGCGAATTTTGGCAACGGGTGTCGGCACGTCGCTGGCGCTGCAGGGCTCTATTCTTGGCCCGATTTTGTTCCTGCTCGTGTTCAACGTTCCTCACTACATCATCCGTTACCTGCTGACGTTTGTGGGATATCGCTTTGGCTCGGACATGATCAGCAAGGTCCAGGAATCGGGCATTATGGACACGATCGTCAAGATGGCCTCTATCATGGGCGCCATGGTGATCGGTGCTATGACCATGGAGATGGTCACCGTGGACATTCCGCTCATGGTCGGTGCGGGCGATGGTGCTCAGACGCTCGCCGAGCTGCTCAACGGAATCTTCCCGGGCTTTGTCACGATGGGGCTGTTTGGAATTGTCTATCTCATGCTCAAGAAGAAGATGAATCCGCTGCTCATCATGCTTGTGATCCTGCTCGTGAGTATCGCTGGCGCGTTCTTTGGAGTGCTTGGTGTCCAGTAGGGTATCCGTCATAATGAAAACAATGTAAGAGGGGGCGTCGCGCACACTGTGCTGCGGCGCCCTTTTGCCGAAAGGTGGACAAGATGGAGTATCCGCAGCTTGCCGTCATGAATATCAGCCATCGTTATTTTGACCTTGAGGAATTCTTTTCTTCGGCAGCGGCCTCGGGCTATACGTGTTGCGAGCTTTGGACCGGGGCGATGCATCTGTATGTCGATTGCCATGGATACGATTCGCTCGAGCAGGTGCGGGAGCTGTCACAGCGGTATGGGATTCGGATTGTGGGGCTTTGTCCCGAACAGAACAACCCCAAGCCGTGGAATATCGCGGCGCGCGGGAATGAGGCGCGTGCCCGCACACTCGCGTACTTTAAGAACGTTGTAGATATTGCGGAGGAACTTGGAGCCGAGCAGGTCATGGTTTCGAGCGGCTGGGCATTTTTGAACGAGCCGATCGAGGACGCGTGGGGTCGCAGCTCCTCGATGCTGCGTGCGATTGCCGAGCATGCGGGAGAGCGCGGCGTGCGGCTGGTGCTCGAGGCCCTACAGCCGGTTGAGTCGATAATCGTGAACTCGGCGACCGACACGAAGCGCATGATCGAGGCGGTTGATCATCCGGCACTTAAGGCGTGTCTGGATTTGGGCGCTATGGCGGTGGCGGGGGATACCATCGACGATTATTTCGATCTACTTGGCGATGATGTCGCCCACGTGCATTTTGTCGATGTTGCGGCAGATGGCACGACGCATCTTGCCTGGGGTGACGGCGACCGCGATATGCGCGTCGACCTGGATAGGCTGGTGGCGCGCGGCTATCGCGGAGTTGTTTCGGCCGAGACCTATGACTGGCGCTATTTTGCCGACCCCGCAGCTGCCGATGCGCAGGTAATGGCAGAGTATCGTCGTGCGATTGGCGCCTAGGTGGGGTTGGGCTGCGGCAATCTGCCCTATGTTTCCAAATGAATACGGTGTGAGCCGTTGCGACGGATTTTCCCCGCAAACACTCTAGTATGCTAAAGTACCCAGAAGACCGGCGGAGCTATGCCGGTCTTTCGTTCTATATGAGATGCAGTATGGGGAGGCTCACCAGATGACGGCCACACCGTGGGGATTCCGGGACATATTGCCCGAGGAGGCTCAGGCGCGCGAAGAGATTGCATGTACGGTGAAGGGCTGCTTTAGGGAGCATCATTACCTTCCGGTCGAGACGCCGCTGCTCGAGGACAAGGGTTCGCTCGAGGAAGGCGGCCGCATTGCGGACACGCCGTTTAAGCTCTTTGATGACGACGGCCGCCTGTTGGTGGTCCGTCCCGACAACACGCTGCCGATCGTTCGCCTGGTTTCGACTCGCATGCGCGCGGCCGACCTGCCCCTACGTCTTCGCTACGAGGCGCCGGTGGTTCGTGAGTGCCAGCGCAATGCCGGTGGCTCGCGTCAGTTTACACAGCTGGGCTTTGAGCTCATCGGTGCGGGCGATACCGCGGGCGATGTCGAGATCGTCTCGCTCGTGGCCGAGGCCGTGCGTAAGCTGGCACTGCCCGATGCGCGCATTATCGCGGGCAGCGTGCGTCCGTTTAAGGAACTGCTCGCGGCGTGCGAGGATCGCGAGCTGGCCGCCGAGGCCCTGCGCTGCGTGCACGCCAACGACTTTGTGGGCCTCGATGCCCGCGTGGCGGCAAGCACCGAGTCCGATGCCGTCAAGGCCGCCATTTGCGAGCTGCCGCGTCTGCACGGCGGTGCCGAGGTGCTCGACCGCGTGGACGCGCTGCTGGAGGCCGCCGGTATCGTCGCGCCGCTGACGCGCGAGCTGCGTGCCCTGGTCGAGGGCCTGGCACCCGAGGACGCCCAGGTGCTGTCATTCGACTTCTCCATCATGAACTCTTTCGATTACTACACGGGCCTGGTCTTTAAGGCCTATGCCGGCGGCCTGCCCGATCCGGTGGGCTCGGGCGGTCGCTACGACTCCATCTTTACCGGCGCATTTGGCGACGGTATCGAGGTGCCGGCGGCGGGCTTCGCCTTTTCGCTCGAGCGCCTGGAGGCCGCGCACACCTCGGCCGAGGATGCCGCTTCCGACGGCGATCACGCCGCGGGCCGTGGCGCCGAGGGACCGCTGCGCATCGCCGTGCCCAAGGGCTCGCTTAAGGCTGACACGCTCGACGTGCTCGAGGCCGCGGGCCTGGACGTCTCTGAGCTGCGCGACCCCGGCCGTCACCTGATCGTGCGCGGTCACGACACACGTGCCGGCGAGGGCACGGTCGGAGATATCGAGTTTGTCATCGTGCGTCCCAGCGACGCACCCGCCTTTGTGGGCTGCGGCGGTGCCGACTGTGGCATCTGCGGATGGGACTCGCTCATCGAGGCCGACCTCAACCTGCTGCAGCTGGTCGACCTGGGCTACGGCCTGTGCACCTTTATCGAGGCGGAGCCCGCGTGGCGCGCCGGTCAGGCCGAGCGCAACTATGCCCGCCGCGGGTCGCTTCGCGTGGCAACCAAGTACCCACGCATCGCGAGCGCCTGGTATGCCGAGCGCGGCGTGAACGCCGACATCGTTTCGCTGCACGGCAATATCGAGCTGGGGCCCATCGTCGGCATGACCGATCGCATCGTGGACATTACCGCCACGGGTGCCACCCTGCGCGACAACGACCTGGTCATCACCGGCCGCATCATGGGCTGCACGGCCCGCTTCTTTGTCAACCCGGGCGCCGCGCGTCTGGATCCGCGTGTGCGCAATCTGGCAGATCGCCTGGCCGTGGCCGTGAAGGACAAGCATTTTGAGCCCGTCGCGGGCTCGGCACAATAGCGCGAGCGCGCACGGGCGCCCCAACGTACGGGCTGCGGGCCGATTGGCGCCGCCGTCCGGCCTCTCGTTTTTCGAACACAACCTCGACCGATAGGGGATACCGATATGAAGACCATCAAGCTTGCTCCCGGTGAGCGCCTCGTTACCAACCAGCTCAACCGCAAGGGTGTGCTGCCGCAAAACATCGTCGACGCCGCCCGCGATATCGTGGCCAACGTGCGTGCCAACGGCGATGCCGCGGTGCGCGATTACTGTCAGCGTTTTGACGGCGTTGAGCTGCAGAGCTTCCGCTTGCCGCAGGAGCAGATCGATGCCGCGCTCGAAGGCCTCGACCCGGCCTTTGTCGCCGCGCTTGAGAAGGCCGCGCGCCAGATTCGCGAGTTCCACCAGCGCGAGGTCGAGCAGAGCTGGTTTACCACGCGTGTGGACGGCACGATGCTCGGCGTTAAGGTGACCCCGCTCGCGGCGGCCGGCATCTATGTACCGGGCGGCCGCGCGCAATATCCCTCCACCGTGCTCATGAACGCCGTTCCCGCCAAGGTCGCCGGCGTCAAGCGCGTGGTTATGGTGACCCCGCCGCAAAAAGACGGCCTGATCAGTCCCTATACGCTCGCCGCGGCAAAGCTCGGCGGCGTGGACGAGATCTATATGGTGGGCGGCGCTCAGGCCGTGGCCGCACTTGCGTATGGTACCGAGACCATTCCGCGCGTCGACAAAATCACCGGACCGGGTAACGCCTTTGTTGCCGCGGCCAAGCAGATCGTCTCGGGTGACGTGGGTATCGATATGGTCGCCGGTCCCTCCGAGGTCTGCGTGCTGGCCGACGCCACGGCCAAGCCTATGGTGGTCGCGGCAGACCTGATGGCCCAGGCCGAGCACGATCCGCTGGCAGCCTGCTATCTGGTGACTTGCGACGAGCAGTTTGCGCGCGAGGTCGAGGCTGGCATCGACATCCTGGTGGCGCAGTCGCCACGTGCCGAGATCACGCGCGCCTCGCTCGACAACGAAGGCACCATCGTGGTGGCCGCCGATATGGCTGCCGCCGTCGAGGCCGTGAACACCGTGGCGCCCGAACACCTGGAGCTGCACTGCAAGGATGCAATGGGCCTGCTTGGCGGCATTCGCAACGCCGGCGCCATCTTTGTGGGCGCTTGGAGCTCCGAGCCGCTTGGCGATTATGTTGCCGGCCCCAACCACACGCTGCCGACCGGCGGCACGGCCATGTTCTCCAACCCGCTTTCGGTCGAAGAGTTCGTTAAGCGCTCGAGCGTCATTTGCTATACGCCCGAGGGTCTGCTCTCCGACGCTCCCGCTACGCAGCGCCTGGCCGAGGCCGAGGGCCTATGGGCGCACGCGCTCTCTGCCGCCCTGCGTCGTCGCGTGCTGGAGCGGGGCGAGGATGCCGTGAGTGCCGAGTCGCTGGCTGCGGCCGACCTGACCAAGGTCGCCTGGCCGGGCGACGCTGTGGCGACGGTCGCCGAGGGTGTGGACCTGGCGGCTGCAGGCTCGGATGGCGCTGGCGCGACCGGCGAGGAGGCCTAACATGGCCGAACTTACGCCGCGCATGAAGGAGCTCGTCCAGCCCTACTTGGCCGGTATCGAGCCCTACGATCCCAACTTTACGCCCACGCGCATCAATCTTTCGGCCAACGAGAACACCTATCCCGTGCCGGCCGGCGTGCGCGAGGCGGTCGACGCGGCCCTGGCTGCCACGCCGCTCAATCGCTATCCCGATCCCATGTCGAACGACCTGTGCGACGAGCTTGCTGCCTGGCATGGCGTGACGCGCGAGAACATCTGCGTGGGAAACGGCGGCGACGAGCTGCTCTATAACTACCTGCTGGCGTTTGGCGGCGCGGGACGGACCCTGCTCAACTGCCCGCCGTGCTTTAGCGAGTACGCGTTCTTTGCGTCGCTCTGCCAGACCGAGGTACGCGACGTGTGGCGCGACCCGGCGACCTTTGAGCTCGACCAGGCAGCCGTGCTTGCGGCGGCGCCCGAGTGCAACCTGGCAATCGTGACCTCGCCCAATAACCCCACGGGTGATGTGGCGCCGCTCGACTTTGTCGCGGCGCTGTGCGATGCGTGTCCCGGCATGGTCATGGTCGACGAGGCCTACGTTGAGTTTGCCGACGATTCGTTTGGCGCGGCCACCACGGCGCAGGGGCTTATCGCCGAGCATCCCAACCTGGTGATTCTGCATACGTTGTCCAAGGCGTTTGGCGCTGCCGGTACGCGTCTGGGTTACGTGATCGCGGCGCCCGAGGTCATCGACGTGTTCGCAGCGATTCGCCAGATCTATTCGGTCAATGTGCTGAGCCAGGCGGCAGCGCTTGCCTGCGTGCGTGCCCGCGATGCCTACACGCCCGTGGTGGCGCAGGTCGCAACCGAGCGCGAGCGCGAGCTGTGCGCCCTGCGCGCGATGGCTGCCGAGGGCCTGCCTGTGGAGGCATGGCCGAGCGCAGCAAACTTTGTGCTCGTGCGCACGCCGCACGCCACGCGCGTGCGCGAGCGTCTGCGCGATGAGTATTCGATTTTGGTGCGCGACTTTAGCTATGCACCGGGCCTTGCGGACTGTCTGCGCATTACTGTGGGTACCCCGCAGGAAAACGACGAGGTGCTGGCTGCGTTTGCCGCGCTGGTGAAGGAGGAGATGTAGATGGGCCGTTATGCCGAGGTAACCCGCAAGACGGGCGAGACCGATATTGTCGTCAAGCTCGACCTGGACGGATCTGGCGTGTGCGATATCTCGACCGGCGTGCCGTTTTTCGACCACATGCTCAACGCCTTTGGCCGCCATGGTCTGTTTGACCTGACGGTACACGCGGTGGGCGACGTGGAGGTCGATGCGCACCATACCGTTGAGGACACGGGCATTGTGCTGGGCGAGGCGTTCTGCCAGGCGCTGGGCGACAAGGCGGGCATTACGCGCTTTGCCGATGCGGCGATTGCCATGGACGAGACGCTCGTGATGGCCGCCGTTGACATCTCGGGTCGCGGGCAGGCCTACTGCGAGCTGCCCGTGCCGACCGAGCGCGTGGGCAGCTTTGATACCGAGCTGGCCGTTGAGTTCTTCTATGCCTTTGCACGCGATGCCAAGCTCACGCTGCACGTGCGCGAGCTGGCGGGCGGCAACTCGCACCACATTATCGAGGCCGCCTTTAAGGCCGTGGGCCGCACGATGCGTCGCGCCTGCGAGCTCGATCCCCACGTGCAGGGCATCCCCAGCACCAAGGGCTCGCTGTAACTGTCACAAGGGTAAAACCACCACGAAGGTGCCTGTCCCCTTTGCGGTGGTTTTGGATGATGAGAAGTGGAGGGTCGCGTGGGCGAACCGAAGATTGTGGTGGTCGACTACCACAAGGGCAACTTGTCGAGCGTCGTGCGCGGGCTTGCGCGCGCCGGTGCCGCCGCCTGCACGTCGGACGATTCGGAGCAGATCCGCAACGCCGACGGCCTGGTCATCCCGGGCGTGGGCGCGTTCTATGACGCGATCGCCTTTATGCGCCAGAGCGGCGAGGAGGTGGCCGTGCTCGATGCCGTTGCCGCCGGAACTCCGCTGCTCGGCATCTGCCTGGGCCTCCAGCTATTTTTTGAGCGCGGCAACGAGGGCGTGCCTGCGGACGAGGGTGCGGACGCGGACGACGATGCCTCCGAGCAGGCCGGTGGTCCCTGGGTCGATGGCCTGGGCATCATGCGTGGCTCGTGCACGCACCTGGAGTCGAGCCGTCTGAAGGTCCCGCACGTGGGCTGGGACCAGGTGCACATGACGCCCGCCGGTGCGGCCGATTCGTTGCTTGCCGGTTTTGCCGAGGGCGCCAACATGTATTTCACTCACAGCTACGCGGTGGCCGACGACGTCGATGCCGCCGATGTGTTGGCACGCACGCACTATACACGGAGCTTCCCGTGCATCGTGCGCCACGGTAACGTGTGGGGCTGCCAGTTCCATCCCGAGAAATCCTCCGCGCTGGGTCAGCGTATTCTTAAGAACTTCGTGAGCATCGTCGAGGAGGCTGGCCGATGATCCTGTTTCCCGCAATCGATCTGATCGGCGGCAAGGTTGTGCGCCTGGAGCGCGGTGACCGCAACCGCTGCAAGGTATATTCCGATGACCCCGTGGCCGTCGCCCGCTCGTTTGCCGAGCAGGGCGCAAGCTGGGTGCACGTCGTCGACCTGTCCGCTGCCTTTGGTGAGGACGAGGACACATGCGCTGCCAACTCGGCGGCGATTAAGGCCATCTGCGGCGTCGGCGGTCTGTCCGTGGACGTGGGCGGCGGCGTTCGCTCACTCGCGCGCATCGATGAGCTGGCAGGCTATGGTGCTCGCCGCATTGCGCTGGGCACCGTGCTCGTGACCGAGCCGGGTTTTGCTGAGGTGGCAGCCCAAGGCTTTGGCGAGCTGCTGGTAGCAGATATCGCCGCGCGCGACGGTCAGGTCAAGGTGAACGGCTGGCGTGACGGCGCGGGCGTGGCGCTCGACGATGCCGTGGCGCAGCTTACCGAGCTGGGCTTTAAACACCTGGTCTATACCGATATCGCGCGCGATGGCATGCAGACGGGCATCGACGTGGCGGCATATCGCCATGTGGCGCAGGTCGCGGGCTTTCCCGTCGTGGCGTCGGGCGGTATCTCGACGCTCGGCGATATTCGCGCGCTTGCCGCGGTGGGCGAGGGCGCGATTGAAGGCGCCATTACCGGTCGTGCGCTCTATGAGGGCAACTTTACGCTGGCCCAGGCGCTGGCCGCCGCCCGAGGGGAGGAGTAGCCCATGCTTACCAAACGCGTGATTCCCTGCTTGGACGTCAAGGACGGCCGCGTGGTCAAGGGCGTCAACTTTGTGAGCCTGCGCGATGCGGGCGACCCGGTGGAGCTAGCCCGCGCCTACGACCGCGAGGGTGCGGACGAGGTTGTCTTCCTGGACATTACCGCCACGAGCGACAACCGCGCGACGACCATCGAGATGGCGGCGCATGCGGCCGAGGAGCTCGCTATTCCCTATACCGTGGGCGGCGGCTTTCGCGACCTGGCGGGCATGCGCACCATGGTTGCAGCCGGTGCTGACAAGGTGTCGCTCAACTCTGCCGCCGTGCGCGACCCGTCGCTGATTAGCCAGGCTGCCGCGGCGTTTGGCAGCCAGGCCGTGGTCGTGGCGATCGATGCCAAGCACGTCGGCTTGCCTGGCGCATCCGGTGCCGACAAGTGGGAGGTCTTTACCGCAGGAGGCCGCAACGCCACGGGCATCGACGCGGTGGCGTGGGCCGAGGAGGCGGCTCGTCGCGGCGCCGGCGAGATCTTGCTCACCAGTATGGACCGCGACGGCACCAAGGCCGGATTTGACCTGGCGCTCACCCGCGCCGTGGCGCGCGCGGTGCCGATTCCGGTGATCGCGAGCGGCGGTGTGGGCACGCTCGAGCATTTTGCTGAGGGTGTGATCGAGGGCGAAGCCGACGCCGTACTGGCGGCAAGCGTCTTTCACTTTGGAACCTTCAGCATTCGCGAAGTCAAAGAGTACATGGCATCTCAAGGTATTCCTGTGAGGCTGGACTTCTAATGCTGCGGCTTGCCCAGGCACCCGACCTTCCGGCTCCAACCCTCCTCGCGTACTTAAGTACGCGTCGTCGGGCTTGTCGCTCGGAATCTCGGGCACCTGGACAACCCTCGCCGACCGGCGATGTTTAAATTGGGGAATTGAAATGAGAGAAATTACTACTCCAGCGGATCTTAAATACGACGCCAAAGAATTGATTCCTTGTGTGGTTCAGCAGTATGACACCGGTGAGGTGCTTATGGTTGCTTGGATGAACGAGGAATCGGTGGGGCTGACGCTCAAGACCGGTACCACGTGGTTTTGGAGCCGCAGCCGTCAGGAGCTCTGGAATAAGGGCGCGACGAGCGGCAATATGCAGGAGGTCAAGGAACTCTGGGCCGACTGCGATAGCGATACGCTGCTGGTCAAGGTTGACTCTCCGGGCCCGGCTTGCCACACCGGCAACCGTACCTGCTTCTTTAAGAAACTCGCGTAGGGCGGGCGCTCGATTAGACGCTCGGCCACCAGAAAGGATTGAACTATGGGTGTGCGCACCGCAAACATTCAGGATGGAAATATCGGTGAGACGCTGACAGGTCTGGCCGAGGTGATTCACGGTCGTCGTGATGCATCGCCGCAGGAGAGCTATACCGCGCGTCTGCTGACCGACGTCGAGGATGAGCTGCTCAAGAAGCTTGCCGAGGAGTCGAGCGAGGTGATCATGGCCTGCAAGGATAACGATCACGATCACATCCGCTACGAGGCCGGCGACCTGGTCTACCACCTGCTCGTAACCCTTGAGCGCTACGGTATCACCCTCGACGAGCTTGCCGGCGAACTCAACGCCCGCCGCCACTAGTCATTGGGGACGTTCTTAAACGACTAGTTAGGCGAGGGGTGTGGACTCCCATTCTCCGGTGAGGTGGGGGATGTCGAAGGTTCGATAACCGCAGTCGTAGGCGTGGGCCTGGGCCTCGCGGATGCTCCAGCAGATATCGCAGGCGCGGTGCGCGTCCGAGCCAAAGGTGATCGGCACTTCGGCATGGGCAAAGCAGCGCAAAAGACCGGTTGCGGGGTAGTAGTCGTCCAAGCCCTTACGCGGTGCGGCCGTCGAGACCTCAACGCGGCGGCCCGTATCGTGCGCGCACTCGGCCATCTGCTGCCAAAACGGTGCGGGGTCAAAGTCGGGCGCAAAGCCTTCCTTCGAAAAGCGCATGACCAGGTCGGGGTGAGCCATTACATCAAAGTTGAGCGGGCTCTCGCAGGCGCGGCACCAGTCGTCGACGTAGCGCTCCCACACGCCGCGTACCCCCAGGTTTTCCCAAACGTGCAGGTTGGTGTCGTCGTCGATCCAACCGCAAAGGGAATCGGGTGTATCGGGACGAGCGACGTTTTCCGTTCCCGCCGTACCCGCGGCGCCGGCCATGATATCGCCTGGGTTGCCAATCCAATGCACACTGCCCAGGCGCACGACGGCGCCCTGGGACCAGCGCTCAACCAAAGGCTCGCAGCCCTCGTACCAATCGCATTCAAAGCCATAGATAAGCTCGAGCTCCGACGCGATCTGCGCGGCAAGCTTGCGGGCATCCTCAAAAGCCAGACGATGCGCCGGCAGGTCGCCCTCAGTAACCTGCACTTCGCAGTTGGCATCCATGCTGACGGGCAGGGTGAGATGGTCGGTCGAGACCATGACGCGGCAGCTGGCCGCAGCAGCGGCGCGAACGTTGTCCTCAAACGAGGCATGACCGTCCGAGAACGAGGTGTGGGTGTGGCAATCGACCAGCGGGCAAGCAGGCATGGTGGCTCCTTTGCGTCAAGCGAATCCGCTTCATTGTAATGGCGCAGCTCTCAACACGCCGGACACGCCGGGGGTCGAAATCGATTGGAAAGGCTGCGCGACGCGCGGTGCGGCCTCGCTTGCGCTCTCAAAACGTGTACATCAGCCTCCAAAAGCTGCAAAAAATGACATGTTTGGAGGCTGACGTACACGTTTGGCTGAGGCGGTGGAGTGTCGGTTTCTTGCGGATAGGGAAAATCGCGCTCATCGCGCTCCGCCACATCCACGCCGCCCGCGATGTGCTAGCGTTTGGATGAACAAAACGAGCCCGTGCGGAAAGGAGCCGGACCGTATGCCATGCGATAGCAAATCTCCGCTGTCTCGCGAGACCGATGCGCCCGAGACCATCGTCAAGCTGGAATGCGACATCGACGATGCGTCGCCCGAGGTGCTCGCCTACGCCGCCGACCGCCTGCGCGAGGCCGGTGCGCGCGAGGTGCACTGGCTGCCCGTCTATTGCAAGAAAGGCCGTCCCGGCTGGCAGCTGCAGGTGATTTGCTCGCATGAGGATATCGAACGCCTGCAGACGATTATCTTTTTGGAAACCACGACCAACGGCATTCGTCGCCAGGTCATGGAACGCGTTTGCCTGCCACGCCGCTTTGAGCGCGTAACGACGCCATGGGGCGAGGTGTCCGTTAAAGTGGCCACCCTGCCCGACGGCAGTGAGCGCGCGGCGCCCGAGTACGAGGACTGCGCTCGCCTTGCCCATGAGCACAATGTGCCGCTCCAACGCGTGATGCAGGCGGCCCAGAGCGCGGCACTGCGATTTGAGTAACGCGGCCGGCGGCACGCCACGCCCAGCTCCATCAACCCCACCCGAAAGGACCACCATGAAATACCTCATCGCTTCCGACATCCACGGCTCGGCATATTGGGCCGAGCGCCTGGTCACCGCCATCGAGTCCGAGCAGCCCGACCGCATCGTTCTGCTGGGCGACCTGCTCTACCACGGTCCGCGCAACGACCTGCCGCGCGACTATGCTCCCAAGCGCGTGATTCCGCTGCTCAACGCCCTAGCCGACCGCATCATCGCGGTGCGCGGCAACTGCGACGCCGAGGTCGACCAGATGGTGCTCGACCTCCCCGTCATGGCCGACTACGCCACGCTGTTCGACGAGACCGGCCGCGAGCTGTTCCTGACGCACGGCCACGTCTTTGGCGCCGGCATGCACAACAGCGTCGACCACGCGCCCGCGCTGCCCGAGGGCTCCGCGCTCGTCTACGGCCATACGCACATCAAGGTCAACGAGGAGAGCGCCGCGCACCCGGGCCTGTGGCTCTTCAACCCCGGCAGCGTGAGCATCCCCAAGGACGGCACGCACAGCTACGGCATCTACGAGGGCGGCACGTTCCGCCACGTGGTCATGGAGGAGGAGTAGCCATGGCGCAGCACATGGCTCAGCAAAATGCCGAGGGTTCGCGCGATCTGTCCACGCTGGTAGACGCGTCGACCGAGCTGCAGCATCTGGTGCAGACCATCTGGCGTCTGCGTCAGCCCGATGGCTGCCCGTGGGACCGTGAGCAGACGCACCGCAGCATTGGCAAGAACATGATCGAGGAGGCCTACGAGGCGCTCGACTGCATCGAGGCGGACGATGCGGTTCACCTACGCGAGGAGCTGGGCGACGTGCTCATGCAGGTAGTGCTGCATGCGCAGATTGCGGCCGACGCCGGCGAGTTTACACTGGCCGACGTGGCGCGCGATATCGACGCCAAGCTCATTCGTCGCCACCCGCACGTGTTTGGCGATGCGGATGCCGACAGCTCCGACGAGGTGCTCAAGATTTGGGACGAGGTCAAGCTTGCCGAGAAAGCCGCCAAGGACAAGGCCGTGGCGGCGGGTGAGGCCACGCCCGAGGGCCTGCTCGACGGCGTGCCCACGCATCTGCCGGCGCTGATGCAGGCTCAGAAGGTCTCGCGCAAGGCAGCTGCCGTGGGCTTTGAGTGGGAGACGGTCCAGGATGTGTGGGACGAGGTCGCCGAGGAGCGTGCCGAGTTTGAGGCCGAGGCCCCTGGCTCGCCCGAGCGCGAAATGGAGTTTGGCGACCTGCTCTTTGCCTTGGTCAACGTCGCGCGCAAGGAGGGCATTGACGCCGAGAGCGCCCTTCGTGCCAGCACGGCAAAGTTTCGCCGCCGCTGGGCCGCGATGGAGCAGATGGCGGCCGATGCCCACGTGGATCTTGCCGAGCTTTCGACCTACGGCCTCAACGACCTGTGGGATGCCGCAAAGGCGGAGGAGTAAGACTGCGGGAACGACGGGCTGACACGCCTCATCGTTCCTGCTAAATTTTTCGAAAATCAAGTGTATCCCTCGGCTAACTTAGGGCATAATGCAAAAAGTGCGACAAGGCTAACTTATGAACCTGCGCGCCTCTACAGCGTGCAAGCCGCGTCGCCAAGCATTCAACCCGTTTCCAAGTGAGAGGGAGACAACATGAGCGATATTTTGGACGTCTACGGTCGCGAGGTGCTCGACAGCCGCGGCAATCCCACCGTCGAGGTCGAGGTCGTGCTCGAGGACGGCAGCTTTGGCCGCGCAATGGTGCCTTCGGGTGCTTCGACCGGCGCCTTTGAGGCCTGCGAGCTGCGCGATGGCGACAAGGGCCGCTACCTGGGCAAGGGTGTTTTGCAGGCCGTCGAGCACGTCAACAACGAGTGCGCTAACGCCGTCGTGGGCCTCGACGCCTTCGATCAGCGCGCCGTCGATGCCGCGCTGATTGCCGCGGACGGTACCCCCAACAAGACCAAGCTCGGTGCCAACGCCATCCTGGGCGTGTCGCTGGCCGTCGCCCGCGCCGCTGCCGAGTCGGCGGGCCTGTCACTGTACCAGTACCTGGGCGGCGTCAACGCCCATCTGCTGCCCACGCCCATGATGAACATCCTCAACGGCGGCGTGCATGCCGACAATAACGTTGACTTCCAGGAGTTTATGATCATGCCGGTGGGCGCCCCGAGCTTTGCCGAGGGCCTGCGTTGGTGCGCCGAAGTCTACCACACCCTCAAGGGCGTGCTGCACGAGGCCGGCCTGGGCGGCGGCGTGGGCGACGAGGGCGGCTTTGCGCCCAACCTCAAGACCAATGCCGAGCCGTTCGAGTACATCACCAAGGCCGTGGAGAAAGCCGGCTTTAAGCCCGGCGTCGACTTCATGTACGCCATGGACCCGGCCTCGACCGAGTTCTACAACGCCGAGACCGGCATGTACGAGCTCAAGGGCGAGGGTGTTGAGTACACGAGTGCCCAGATGGTCGATTACTGGGAGAAGCTCGTCGACACCTATCCCATCATCTCCATCGAGGACGGCATGGCCGAGGAGGACTGGGACGGCTGGGTCGAGCTTACCCGTCGCATTGGCAACAAGGTGCAGCTGGTGGGCGACGACCTGTTCGTCACCAACACCGAGCGCCTCAAGAAGGGCATCGAGCTGGGTGCCGCCAACGCGATCCTGGTCAAGGTCAACCAGATCGGCACGCTCACCGAGTCGCTCGAGGCCATCGAGACTGCCAAGGAGGCCGGTTACGCTTGCATCGTGAGCCACCGCTCCGGCGAGACCGAGGACTCCACGATCGCCGACTTGGTCGTGGGCGTCAACGCCGGTCAGATTAAGTCGGGCGCCCCGTGCCGCAGCGACCGTATCGCCAAGTACAACCAGCTCATCCGTATCGAGGACGAGCTCGAGGGCAGCGCGCGCTACGCCGGCAAGGCCGCGTTCTACAACATTCGCTAGGCAAACGGCGTGCGCGGGGCGGGGCTGACTCGGATTCGCCTCGCTCCCGCCGGGCGCTGTTGAGCACCATTGGGCGCTGGGCCATATGGCTCAGCGCCTTTTTTATGTCGAGCAAGGGCCGCCGAAGGCGTTGCGCGCGCTCGTGCTATAACTAAAAGACTTAGCGCAAACAAACCTCAACCGCACAAGGCGCACATGGATCAGATTTACGACAACAGGTACTATTCCGCCGGTTCGCGTGAGCCGTCGCCTCGCCGTGCGCGCACGGTGCAGCTCGGCGGGTCCGATTACGCCGGTGCCGACTGCTCCACGCAGCGACCGACAAGTGCCTCACACTCCCGTGCTCAAGTGAATACGTCGACGGACCGCCCGCTACGTTCGGTGCGCCCGGCGCACTCAGAGCATGCTCAGCGTTCCTCGGCTCAAACGCATGAAAAGCCGAGTAGGCCCTCGAACCGTCTTTCGGGCTCGGACTTCATGCATTACGCCAACGATAACGCGGTGGTCAAGGCAATCTACGACTTTACCCACGGTCCCCAGCGGGGGCTGTTTGTTGGCATTGTCGTCGCCCTGGCGCTTGTGAGCCTGTATTTCCCCGTGCGCGACCTGTATGTGGCAAAACGCTCGAGCGACATCTTGGCCAAGCAGGTCGAGATTCGCGAGCAATATAACGACGACCTGCAAAAAAGCGTCGACAAGCTGCTCTCGGAGGAGGGTATCAAGGACGCGGCATCCGAGGACCTGGGCCTGGTGATGCCCGGCGAGAAGAGGATTGAAGTGCAGGGCCTGGACGACGATTCGGATGCCTCGTCGAGCAAAAAGTCCTCAAACGCCAAGAAGGCCAGCGAAGTGGCCAAGGAAATCGAAGAAGTCGGTAAGGACGCGCCGTGGTACATCCAAGCGCTCGACATGCTGTTTGGGTTTAACGGCGTCGAGGGTCAGACGGTCGTGTCCAACGGCAAATAGCGCCCGGAGGGGAGCTCGCAATGACAAATTGCAAACGCTATAAGGTGGCCGCGATCGACCTGGGAACGGTGTCGTCGCGACTGGTGTTGGCCCAGGTCGAGGGCGGGGCAATCGTGGAATCGTCCAAGCATACCGAGATTACCGATCTGGGTGAGGGCGTGGACGCGACGGGCCGCTTTTGCGAGGTGGCCGTTGAGCGCGTGCTCGCTGCGTGCCGCATGTTTGTGGACGAGGCTCGTGCCTTTGGGGCCGCGTGCATCTGCACCACCTGCACGAGCGCCGCGCGTGATGCGTCCAACGCAGCACTGCTGCTGGACGGCCTGCGCGATCTGGGGCTTGAGCCACAGGTGATTCCGGGCGAGGTCGAGGCACGCCTGACGTTTTTTGGCGTGGCGCACGACTTTGCCGGCGAGCGCATCATTGTTGCCGATTCGGGCGGCGGATCCACGGAGCTCGCGACGGGCGTCTATGCGCCGGAGCGTGGCGTCTTTGCGCTGGAGGGAACGCGCTCACTGGACATCGGTTGCCGTCGCGTGACGGAGCGGTTTTTCTCGGCGCTGCCGCCAACGGACAGTGAACTTGCCGCCGCTGGCGTATGGGCGGGCGGGCAGTTCGGGGCTTACTTTGAGGGCCTGCCTGTCGACTTTGAGCGCGCCGAGCGCCTCGTCGCGGTGGGCGGTACCGTTACCACGCTCGTGGCGCTGGTCCACGAACTGGAGCCGTACGACTCGAACTTTGTGCACCTGCGCGAGCTTTCGATGGAGCAGATTTCGGCCGCTATCGAGCGCATGTCTGCGTTGGATGTTGCAGGCATTGCCGCGTTGCCGGGCGTGCAGCCCAAGCGCGCGGGCGTGATTCTGGCCGGCGCCGTGGTGATTCGCGAGCTCATGCGAGCCGGCGGCTACAAGACGCTCACCGTAAGCGAGAACAGCCTACTCGCTGGCATGGCCGCCACCATCAACGAGACTCTCGACGGCACAACCCCCACCATCGGCTGGACTCCCAGCCTCAGCGCCCTTTAAATAAGTTGCGGTGAAATACGGACTAAAATCGCCCTTTCGGGCACCAAACAGTCCCTATTCCACCGCAACTCAACAGCCGGCACCTGGGGACAGTCCTTGCGGGGCGTCCCCACAGCGCCTATGCCAGCTTGTCGATCTGCCCAATCTCCCAAAGCGGAATATTGATGAGCATGCCCTCGTCTCTATATGCCGCCAGGGAGCTCCTCACGCAACGCTCGAGTTTGAATTTTTCGCAGGCTACTTTCAGACTCTTCGCTTTAAGGTTCTCTGCCGCCTTGACCTCAAGCGGAAGCACGGTTCCCGCATGGTCGATGGCAAAGTCGGTTTCGGCATTGCCGGAGGTAGAGGACCAATACGCGGGAGTTTTGTCCTGGAGCAAAAGCTCCTGCGCGACGTATTGTTCGGTCAGCGAACCTTTGAACTCGGTAAAAACAGCGGATCCGTTAAGAACGATGGCCGGAGAGAGACCGGAGAGCGCTCCGAGGATGCCGGTGTCGATGCAGAACAGTTTGAAGCCCGAGAGGTCTTCGTAGCTCGAGAGCGGCGCCTTTAGAGCGGAAGCACGTGGCACCTTATGAACGATTCCGTAGTCCGTGAGCCACTGGAGGCTTTCCTCGAAATCGCGTGCGCGCGCTCCGGGACGAAGGGCGCCATAGACAAACTTCTTGTTCTCCTTTGCAAGCTGGCCGGGAAGGGATTTCCAAACCAACCTCATGCGCTCGACGATGCGGGCGGGTGCATGTTTGCCAAAATCGGATTCGTAAGCCTCGATGATTTGCTGTTGAAGCCTTCGGGCTTCGATGAAGTCGCGTGTCTCGGCGAAAGTGGAGACAACTTCGGGCATACCGCCGACAACAAGGTATTCCTTGAGCAAGTGCTCGAGCTTTTCGGTAACGTTTGCTAGAAGGTTCATGTCTGCGGCAAGGATGGCGTCGGCGAGCGGGTTGCCGTCGACGGCACGAACGAACTCAGCAAACCCCATGGGACGCATGGTGAGCTGGTCGATTTTGCCGACGGGAAATGACTCGTTTTCGCGTCGGAGCGCGAGGCCCATATAGGAACCGGCTGCTACGATGTGGTATTCGGGCGCAAGCTCGTTGAAGTACTTGAGCGAGGTGATCCCGCGTGGCGCTTCTTGGATCTCGTCGAAGATGATGAGCGTGTCTTCCGGCGTTACGGTTTGGCCACGTAGGAGTTCTATCTGGGAGATGATGCGCTTGGGGTCGAGGTTCCCATCGAACAGCGAGCGTGTGCTCGGCTCGAGCATAAAGTCAAAACGAATGACGTTTCGATACTGCTGGCTTGCGAATTCGTTAAGAAGCCAAGTCTTTCCTGTCTGGCGGGCTCCCTTAAGCAAGAGAGGTTTGCGATTCGCCCTTGATTTCCAAGCGATAAGTTCACTCATAAGCTGTCGCTGCATATTGCCTCCCAACCCTCTCGGCTAGTATAAGGCCATTTGGGAGTTTCCATCGGAAAATGTGGGAGACAACCACGTTTTTCCATCGGAAAATGTGGGAGACAGCCACGTTTTTCCATTGGAAAATGTGGGAACACCAACCTAAGTTGCGGTGGAATAGTTCCTAAATGGGCTGGTAAACTGCCAAAACAGGAACTATTCCACCGCAACTTAGAGCCCCACCGGCGTGTAAAAGAAACGAGCCCGCATCCCTTGGGGACACGGGCTCGAAAGCTCCATATGGTAGGGGCGGTGGGACGTCCGCGCATTTGCTGCGCAAATACGCACCGGCTTCGGCCGCCTGTCGGCGCCCTCGCCGGCTCGCTACGGACGCTGCGCGTCCGCTTAACGCTCGCCCCCTCGCGGGTTCGAGTCTCACCGGCATCTAAAAGAAGCGAGCCCGCATCCCTGGGGAACACGGGCTCGCAAGCAATCACATGGTAGGGGCGGTGGGACTCGAACCCACAATCCTTGCGGCGAGAGATTTTAAGTCTCCTGCGTATGCCAATTCCGCCACGCCCCCGTGAGACTAGAAGTCTAGCACAAGCCGTCCGTTACGCGTTGACGGCCATCGAGTGTTGGCCCGACTTCTCCAGGAACTCTTGGAACTTTGCCTCGTCGCCCTTGTTTTGATACTGCAGGGCCAGCAGGTACTCCAGTCGGCAGCGCTTGACCGGGTCGTCGCCGACATCCTCGAGCATGCGCTCCAGCTCGGGAATGTCGTTGTGGCGCTTCAAGATCATCGTGTCGTACATCAGCTGGCATTCGTGTGCGACTGCCTCGGCCTGACCGCCCTCAAAGCCCTTGATCTCGTGCAGGAGCTCCTTGGATTTTTTGCGGTCCTCCTGGCCAACGTAGTAGTTAAAGGCCTTAATCACCAGGTCGACGCGCTGCATCTTGGGCAGATTGAGTCCCAGCAGCAAATCGAACATCTCGTCGGCGCGCTTGTGGTCCTCGCGCAGCAGATAGGAGTTCAGGCGCAGGTAGTCGCGGTTATAGCGCGGGTACAGCATGCTGGTGAGTTTGCCATCGAGCAAACGATCGAACTCGTCCCACTGCTTCGCAGCCATAAGTTGCTGCAGGCGCTTAAACGTGGTGCGTTTTTTGACGCTAAAGAATACCGACACGGCGATGCAAATAATGACGACGGCGGTCCAGAGGGTGCGGGAATCGGGCATATTGGGGTCCTTAGTCGCTCATAAAGCGAGCGGTATGACAACACGTACTAGATGTATTATACGCAGCGCGCAAGCAAACTGGCATAAAAGCTCATCGAGGCCGAGTGCCATCGCTCGCTGCGGTACACTTACCTAAAGTAAACCATGAAGGGAGACATTACCTATGAAGAAGATCGTTTTGGCTTGCGGCGCTGGCGCTGCTACTTCCACGCTCGTTGCCCAGAAGGTCGCCACCATGCTCGACGCCAACGGTTACGCCGACAAGTACGAGATCGTGCAGTGCGCCATCTCCGAGGCCAAGGACGTTTGCGACGAGGGCGCCGACCTGCTGATCGCCACCACCGTTGCCCCCGAGGGCCTCACCTGCCCGTACGTGAGCGGCGTGCCCTTCATGACCGGCATGAACCGCGTCGCCGCCGAGAAGGCCGTCCTCGACGTCATGGCTCAGTAGGCGCTGACTGCATGAGTGAGCAGAACGTCAATCCGGTCGAGCTCTTTGGTATGCGCGTTGCCCATGTGGGCATTAACGCCGCCAACCCGGCAGACGCCTTGGAGATCGCGGAGCTGTTCTCGACGATGATGGGTCTGCCCGTTATCGAGACCCCGGTTTCGTACTTTAACGATTCGCTGGTCGAGATCATGAAGCAGAACGGGCGTGGCGCCAAGGGCCACATCGGCTTTGCCGTCAATGACATTGACGCAGCAGAGAAGTGGTTTGCCGAGCGCGGGCTCGAGGTCAACGAGGAGTCGCGCGTGCTGCTGCCCGACGGCGGCACCAAGCTCGTGTACTTTAAGCGCGAGTTCGCCGGCTTCGCCGTGCATCTGTGTCGCGAGTAGCGCACAAGCTGCTATAGCTAGCAAAAAGGGATAGAGCCGCGTGGCCCTATCCCTTTATTTATGCCGAGGGGCATCCCTACCGCGGCAGGCGAATCGTAAAGCGGCTGCCGACGCCCTCGACTGAGGTCACGCCAATGACACCGCCATGGCCATCGACGATCCACTTGGCAATGGCAAGCCCCAGACCCGAGCCCTGCGCGCCGGCATCGCGTGCGTTGTCGGCGCGATAGAACCGTTCAAAAGCGTGAGCTGCAGATTCCTGGTTCATGCCGATGCCCTCGTCCTCAACGCTTATGTCGATCGTGCCCGCGCCCGCATCCGGCGCTACGCCAAACGTGATGGGCGTGCCCGCATCCGAGTACTTGGCGGCATTTTGCACGATCACGCGCAGAGCCTGCTTCACGAGCGCCACGTCGACAGGCGCGTCGCAGCACGGGTCGTTGGCAAATGCAGCGTCAAAAGCCAGCCGATACGTGTGCGCGGCGTCGATCATCTGCGATTCCTCGCACACCTCGCCGACCAGTGCGGCCAGGTTGGTATGCGCACGCCGCAGGACCGTGCGCCCGGCATCGCCGCGTGCCAAAAACAGCAGCTGTTCCACGAGCTCCTGCATGTGCTCGCTTTCGGCCTTGAGGGATGCGATGGACTCCGTCAGCACGTCCGGGTCGTCTTTGCCCCAGCGGTCGAGCATGTTTACGTAGCCCTGAATCACCGCGATGGGCGTGCGCAGCTCGTGACTTGCATCGTTGACAAAGCGCATCTGCTGCAGCTTGGCCTCTTGCATCTGGCGCAGCAGGCGGTTGAGTGCAACCTCGATGCTCGCCAGGTCGGCGTCGCCGGTGGTGACGCTCGGCGAGTCGACGCTTGCGCGCTCGATGGCCTGCTCCAGCGTTTCCATCTTGCCGCCGGCGAGCTGCATGCGGCCGAGCTCGTCCACGCGCAGTGCCAAGTCGTTGAGCGGTGCCATGGTGCGGCGTACGCGGCGGGCGCCGCCGAGCATGTTGAGCACGCTGATGACCTGCCAACCCACAACGACAAGGTAGAGAGGCCATAGCGCGACGAGGTCCTGCGCAAGGGGGAAGGTCTTGGTGGTACGCGCAAGCTCGACGGCATAGGTGAGCGTTGCCAGGTCCCAGCCGCGCGCGGGCGTCAGCGTCATGCCGCGAACGGTGGCGCTGGGGATCCATCCTGCGGTAAACGCGCCGTTGGGCAGCGTCTGGTTGTATCCATAGACAAGGATCGCCGCCACAATCACTACTAGCAGCAGGTCGAGCCAAACGTAGCTCATCAGGCGGCGCCACATATAGCTCCAGTTGATGGCGCGGGCGATGGAGGTGACGCGCTTGGCCTCGGCGTTACGCGCGGCAGACATAGCCCACCCCGCGCACGGTCTGGATGATGCGGGCGCCGCCGGCGTCCTCGATCTTGGCGCGTAGATGCGCGATGTGCACGTCGACGTTGTTGGTGTCGCCCATGTATTCGTAGCCCAGCGCTTCGTGCGCGATGCGTTCGCGCGTGAGCACGGTCTCGGCATGCGCCATAAGCAGGGCGAGGACATCGAACTCGCGGGCCGTGAGCGCAATGGGCGAGCCGCCGACCGTGACTTCGCGGCGGTCGGGGTCGAGCGCAACCGAGCCCACGGCGAGCGTGGCGGGGGAGAGCGAGGCGGAAACCTGGGTCGAGTCACTGACCGGGGGCATCGCAGTGGCGCCGACACCCGTGCCGCCTGCCGCGCCCGTCCCGATGCCGCCAACGCCCGAAGCCGCCCGCACGGCCTCCGAGCGCTTCAACGCCACGCGGATCCGTGCGAACAGCTCCTCAATCGCAAACGGCTTGGTCAGGTAATCGTCGGCGCCGGCATCGAGCCCGGCCACCTTGTCCATCACGGCATCGCGCGCGGTGACCATTATCACCGGCACATCCTTGTGCTTGCGGACGCGCCGCAGGACCTCCATGCCGTTGAGCTGCGGCAACAGCACATCGAGCAGAATAAGATCGTAGTTGCGCTCCAGCGCCAGGTCCACGGCGGTGCGGCCATCGGCGGCGTGTTCCACCTGGTAGCCCTCGTGCTCCAGCTCGAGCGTCACAAAGCGGGCGATTTTCTCCTCGTCCTCTACGATCAGGATCCGTGCCATACGTGCCCCCGTCTGCGATTACTTGTCGTCGTTGAGATTTTGCTTGATGTCGTCCGCGGCGTCGGCGGCGTGATTCATAAGGTTGTTGATGCTGCCGGGCACGTCGCCGTCGCTGTCGATGCGGTAGCGCATGCCAAAGAACAGGCCAATCAGCATCAGCCATATCGTGGCGCCCCAGGCAAACAGCGCGACGATGGGGATCAGGATGGGAATGTTGAGGATGATCGCGTCGCGGCGCGTGGCGATAAACTTGGTGTCCAGGCTCAGGCGGAAGAGCTTTTTGAGGTACTCCCATACGCTGTCCATCTTCTTGGAGAAGTCGGTCTTTTCGCTCGACTTCTCGTAGGCGGCCTGCGCGGCGACCATCTCGGCTGAGGGCTCATCGACTGGCGCGGACTCGGTGGCGGCGTGCGCCGACGTGGTCTGCGTCTTGCCCTGCGACTCGAGCCAAATGATGGCGTCCAAAACGTTGCCGTCGGCGGCGTCGAGCGCGGCCTTGGCATCGGTGTAGCTCACGTTGCACTTGGTGCGGATGGTTTCAACTTTTTCGAGGTCGTTCATGACCTGTTCCTTTCGTTCGATGGGCGCGACGCCGGGCGATCTGCCCGGGCGCGAGCGTTGCGTTCAGCGGTCTGCGTTGCGCGGCGCCGCCCCGCCCTTGGTCGAACTCTATAGTGCAGGTTATAGATTAAGCGATTCTTGAGCCAAGATTAATGTTGGATGATTTTTTGGGTGGCGGTGGGGAAGGGAGAGATGCCTTTCTGGATAGCTAGCAGCGAGGCCTAATACTTTTCCCGAGAAGTGAACGAGCTAAAACGGACCCCCGAAGCATCGACACTTTAAAGGTGCCGCTTCCTGCGGTTTCGGCGCTGAAATCCTGCGATTTTGCCGCCGAAAAATGCGGATGTTTCAGGGGTTCAAAAACAGCCGTTCACTTCTCGGGAAAAGTATTAGGCCTCGATAGCGGGGGACGTGGTGTCGGTGCAAAACGGCGTCAAAGGTTGGTCGAGCAGGCGGTTTCTCCATTGATGTCCGCACAGCATGTGACACTTACCCTGCCGCCCCGCTCTGCCGCGGCGGCATGCGTCTGAACAACGACCCTCTAAGGAGTTCGATACCGATGAGTGACAACGCAAAGCATCTCGCAAAGAAGTGCGTTAAGGACGCGGGGCCGTGCCTCGCGCTGTGCGTAGCCGGCGCAGCGGTCGCGCTGCTGGCTGTTCTGGGGCCGTTCGACGTGCTCCGAAGTGCCAGCTTTCTGCATGTTTGCATGGCTCTTGCCGGCGCCACGATGACCGGCGGCGTGCTCGATCTGATCTTTTGGGTGTTTGACCCGTTTGGATGGAAGAGCGAGGGGTAGGTCCCAAAGGATGGAAGGGCTGGAACGGTTGACTTAGTGATCGTGCAGAATGTGGGCTAGCGACTTACAGGGAAGTGGTGATCCGATGACGGTCTATGTGACGGGCGATATTCACGGCGGCGTCGACATGCAAAAGCTTCGCGACTGGGATCTTGGGGATGGTCTGACAAGTGACGACTATCTCATCATCGCGGGCGACTTTGGCTTTCCGTGGGATTTCTCTGCCGAGGAATGTGCCGACATCGCCTGGCTGGAGTCGCGCCCCTATACCGTGCTGTTTGTCGACGGCAACCACGAGCGTTTCGATCACTGGTCGGAGCGCCCCATGGAGCTGTGGCACGGCGGCCTGACGCAGCGTCTGTCGGACACCTCGCCCATCCGACGCCTGACGCGCGGTGAGGTTTTTGAGCTCGACGGCTCAACGGTCTTTACCATGGGCGGCGCCACGAGCGTGGATAAGGAATACCGCATTCCGTATTCCAGCTGGTGGCCGCAGGAGCTGCCGGACGAGCGCAACTTTGAGGAGGCGCGGGCAAAGCTCGACAGCGTGGGTTGGAAGGTCGACTATGCGATCGCCCATACCTGCTCCACGCGCATGCTTTCGCCCACGCTTTACCCGGCACCTGGCTGGAATTATCCCGATGTCGATCGACTCACCACGTTTTTCGACGAGCTGGAGGACCACCTGGACTACAAGCGCTGGTACTACGGGCATTTTCATCGTGACGCCAACCCAGCCGAGTGCCACACCGTGCTCTACGACTGTATTGTCCGCCTGGGCGACGAACTCCAGCCCTGGGATGTCGCGTAGGGGCGGGGTGGCTGGCTACTCGACCGTTACAGTGATGTTTTCCCGATGCGTGCGGATAACATCCCAGCTAAAGTGCTCGACCAGCTGCTCGGCAGAGCGCGGTGTGGTGTCCGATGCGATGCCCGTTTGCCCGGCGAGCCAGCCCAGCAGCGCCTTGGGCGTGCCAAAGCGGGCGCGTAGTTCGCCCAGGTCCAGGTCGCGGTCGCGCTTGGAAAGGCGGCGCCCGTCCGGCGACATGAGCAGTGGAATGTGCGCGTAGCGTGGCGTGGGCAGTCCCAGCAGATGCTGCAGGTAGATTTGGCGGGGCGTGGAACCAAGCAGGTCGCATCCGCGTACGATCTCGGTGACGCCCATGGCAGCGTCGTCGACCACCACGGCTAGCTGGTAGGCAAAAACGCCGTCGCTGCGGCGCACCAAAAAGTCACCGCATTCGGTGGCGAGTGCTTCGCATTGGGCTCCGTACGTGCGGTCCACGAATTCGATCACGTCGCTGGCGAGGTCGTCGACGGTGGGCACGCGCAGGCGCGTGGCCGGAGCACGCAGGGCACTGCGGCGGGCGACCTCTTCGGCCGAAAGGCCTCGGCAGGCGCCGCGGTAGATGGGCGTGCCGTCGCTGGCGTGCGGCGCGCTCGCGGCGTGGAGTTCGGCACGCGTGCAAAAACAGGGATAGGTGAGGCCGGCGTCTTGCAGCTGGCGCAGGGCGTCCTCGTACAGATCCAGGCGATCGTGCTGGTAGTAGGGGCCTTCGTCCCACTCGAGCCCCAGCCAGGTCAGATCGTCAATCAGTTGAGCGGCAAGTTCCGGGCGCTTGCAGCGATCGTCCAGGTCCTCGATGCGCAGCACGATGCTGCCGCCCTGGCTGCGGGCCGAAAGCCACGAGCACAGGCAGCTGAACACGTTGCCCAGGTGCATGCGGCCCGAGGGCGACGGGGCGAAACGGCCCACGACGGGCGCGGGGGCGGAGGCGGGTGGCGTCGCTGGCGCGTCCGCGGCGGGCGTTGCTATGTTGCGTGTTTTGATATCCATGCGGACGAGTATAGCGCGGGGCTTGGCAGGGAAGGCGTTGCCGCGCTCACAAGTTGGCGGCGGTGCGCATTGCGCACGGTGGGTTTGCGGCTCAAGGTCTCGATCGCTGCGTACCGACTTAGCCTCACAAACGACAGAAACCCCGGCAGCTCTTCGCAACTGCCGGGGTTTCCGCGGAAAAGGGGGACATGATCCTCGAGCGAACGGCAAAGGGGCAAACCGTTTTCGCTCAACTGCTTTATGCCCCTCAGCTGGCGGCTCAATCAGCGCATGCCGCGCCCACACAAAGCCGCTACACCTGTGACGGAGCTATGAAGTGGTATCTATTGCTGGCGCAGGCCATGCCAAGGAGTGTCCCAGATTGCCGGCAGATAAGGAACGTCCCTAGGTGCCGGTCGCGGGCGTGACTTTCGTCCCGTTTGATACTCCGCTGGCCTAGATGTTCGTCATGTGCGCCCGTAAACGTGGGACAATGGCGCTGTTGGTTTTACAGACAAAGGATGTGCCTATGAACACCCTCGCCGCCAAAGTCAGCCGGCAGCGCCGCCTGTTTGCGCGATTTGCTTCCGTCTGCGCACTCGTCGCGCTTGCGTTGCTGCTATTGCCTGTCGCCGCACACGCCGACGGCTACTCCATGACTCAAACCTATATCGGCGCCACGGTCGAGGCCGATGGATCGCTGACCGTTGTCGAGGGACGCCAGTTTGATTTCGACGACGACATCAACGGCGTGTTTTGGGAGATCAATACGGGCACCAACCAGCAGGGCGGCACGGCGGACGTTGACGTGCTGAGTGTCGAGGAAGAGGACACCGCGTTTAACAAAGTCGATAGCGCGAACAAGGGCGATTCTGGCGTCTACACGGTCGAGCAGGCCGGTGACGGCGTAAGGATTAAGGTGTTCAGCCCCCACGAGAGCGGCGACAGCGCGATCTATTACGTGAGCTACACCATGACCGGTGCGGTTATGAACTGGGCCGATACCGCCGAGCTCTACTGGAAGTTCGTGGGCGACGGCTGGTCTGCGGATTCCGACGATGTCGAGATGGAAGTGCGCTTCGCAAATGCCGCTGCCGGGACGGCGGCCGTCAAAGGCGATAACTTCCGCGCATGGGGCCACGGTCCGCTGGCGGGCGACGTGTCGCTCGATGAGGACGAGCCCATGGTCACCTATACCATTCCCTGCGTGCATCAGGGCGAATTCGCCGAGGCACGCATCGCCTTCCCCAGCGACTGGGTGCCGCAGCTTGCCGTCTCGGGCGAAGAGCGCATGTCAACGATCCTGAGCGAAGAGAAGGAATGGGCCGACGAAGCTAACGCCCGCCGCGCTCACGCTCGCATGATTGCCAATGCACTTGCCGTGCTAAGTGTTGTTGCGGCGGTGGCCTTTACCGGCACAATCGTTATGCTCAAGCTGCGCAAGCGCAAGCCCAAGCCGCTTTTCCAGGACGAATATTTCCGCGATGTGCCCTCGGCCGACCATCCCGCCGTGCTTTCGGCCCTCATGAGCTGGAACGAGGTGCCCGATCAGGCATATATCGCCACGCTCATGAAGCTCACTGACGACCGTGTGATCAAGCTGGAGCAGGCGACCGTGACCAAGGCCAAGAAGGGTCTGTTGGGGCGTGAAAAAGAAGAGCAGACGTATCGCGTGACGGTGAGCGATGCGGGCTGGAAGTCGGCCAAGGGCATTGACCACATGGTGCTCAAGGTCTTCTTTGCCGGTGCTAAGCCTGACGAGAACGGCGATCGCTCGCGCACGTTTGACGAGCTGCAGCACTACGTCAAGCAGCACGCTACACCCGTGGGTGATAAGCTCGAGGACTATCAGAACACCGTTAAGGGCAAGCTGGCCGATAGCGAGTACGTTGCCTCGGACGGCATTGTTGCAATGGTGTTTTGCCTGGTTCTTGGTATCCTGGTTGCCTTTGTTCCCGTGGGATCCATCTTCTTTACCGATGGCGCACAGGCGAACATTATCGCCGCGGTTATCTCGGTGCCGATTGTGCTGGTGGGTATCGGTGTGGGCCTTACGTTCCGCCGCTTTACGCCGGAGGGCGCCGAGGTGGCGGCTCGCTGCAAGGCACTTAAGCATTGGCTCGAGGACTTCACGCGTCTAAAGGAAGCCGTCCCCGGCGATTTGGTGCTGTGGAACAAGCTGCTGGTGATGGGCGTTGCCCTGGGCGTTTCGAAAGAAGTGCTGCGACAGCTGGCCGAGGCCGTGCCGCCCGAGGTACGCGAGGCCGACGGCTTCTACGACAATTACCCTTGCTACTGGTGGTACTACCATCATTACGGTATCGATTCGCCGCTCGATTCATTTAACGATGTGTATCACGAGAGCATCCGTGAGCTGGCTTCGAGCTCCGACAGCTCGGGCGTCGGCGGTGGCGGCGGCGGAACGTTCTAGCGCGCTCTGATTTTTGGGATGGATCTTCTCCGGCGACTGCCGACGGATCCATCCCATTTTTATGCGCTACCTACGAAGGCTGTCCCCAGCGACTAGTCACTGGGGACGTTCCTAAATGACTAGGTATGGCTGCCAGGTTTAGGCTGTTAGATCGAGTTCGTAGAGGAAGCTTTCGCGCGGCATGTCGTGACGGCGCTCTTCGCGGTTGGCGCGGTGCGTGGCCGTGCGCTTAAAGCCGTGCAGCTCGTAGAACTTCCACGAGCAGTTGGAGTCGGTGTACAGGTGCGCCCTCGTCGCTCCAAGCGAGGACAGGTGCGAGACGGCGGCATCGAGCAGAACCGTGCCAACGCCCAGGCCATGGACATCGCGATCCACGGCAAGCAGCGTGACCTCGTTGTCGTGCGGCAACGGGCTGCTCTCGAGCAGGCGGTTGTTGGTTCGGATGGTTGCGCGCACAAACGAGAGATACTCGGCGCACGCATCGGGCTCTAGCTCACGCATCTGCGATAGCAGCGCGCGTTCGGTATCCATCCAATGCTCGTTGATAGTGGCGCCGGAGCTCTGTCCCGCACGCGCGAGCGAAATGCCACGCGCCTGACCGTCGATTACGGCAACCTGTGAAAACGTCGACGACGAAAGGCAATAGGCGAGGTCGCACGCGGCCTCAAGGCGGTTGTACTCATCGTTATCCGAATTGTTATGCCAAAGCTGCTGCAGGATCAGCGCGATGGCGTCGAAGTCTTCGGTATCAAACGGTCGGTAGAGAACCCGCGAGACCATGGTGCCTCTTTCTTTTGCGGATGCATATCGAGCACAGTTCTACCACGCCATTGGCATCTAATTATGGTGCCCCTGTGTTCCATGAACTCACCGTGCCCGGTGCCATGCCCATCCCCTCCGCTCGCAAACTTTTTCTGCACATGCGCCCGTTGCGGGGTGCATCGATGCGCTCGATGCGCTACATTAAATCAGTATTTTCAATGCCGCTGCGCGAGCGCTGCAGATCGACGTATCACCGACTCACAGAGCACGGCGGCGTACCAGACAGGAGGACTGCATGGGATCTGATGTGAAGATCGCACGCGCGTTGATCTCGGTTACCGATAAGACGGGCGTCGTCGATTTCGCACGGACGCTGGTTGACGACTTTGGCGTCGAGATCATCTCTACGGGCGGCACGGCTCGTGCCATCGAGGACGCGGGCGTTCCCGTAACCCCCATCGAGGAGTTCACGGGCTATCCCGAGATGATGGACGGCCGCGTTAAGACCCTGCACCCCAAGGTCCACGGCGCGCTGCTGGCCCGCCGCGATTCCGAGCAGCACATGCAGGAGGCCGCTCAGCACGGCATTAAGCTGATCGACCTGGTCGTCGTTAACCTGTACGAGTTCGAGAAGACCGTCGCCAACCCCGAGGTCACCTTCGCGGACGCCATCGAGCACATCGACATCGGTGGCCCCTCCATGCTGCGCTCTGCCGCCAAGAACGCCACGAGCGTTACCGTCATTTCCGATCCGGCCGACTATGATGCCGTCCTGGCCGAGATGCACGAGACCGGTGGCTGCACCACGCTTTCCACCCGTCGTCGCCTGCAGGTGAAGGTCTACCAGACCACCGCCGCCTACGACACGGCCATCTCCCGCTGGCTCGCCGCCCAGGCAAGCGACGTGGCGGACACCTCTGCCAAGCTCGAGATTTCGCTGGAGAAGGTCGACGACCTGCGCTATGGCGAGAACCCGCAGCAGAAAGCCACAGTCTATCGCTTTGCCGAGGGCTGCGAGAACACCGCGAGCTCGCAGTTCCCGCTCGTGGGCTCCAAGCAGATCCAGGGCAAGCCGCTCAGCTACAACAACTATCTGGATGCCGACGCCGCCTGGAACCTGGTCCGCGAGTTCGACGAGCCGGCCTGCGTAATCCTCAAGCACCAGAACCCCTGCGGTTCCGCCGTTGCCGAGGACATCACGGCTGCCTACGACCGCGCTTTTGCCTGCGATCCCAAGAGCGCCTTCGGCGGCATCATCGCCTGCAACCGCGAGGTTCCCTTTGATCTGGTTGAGCACTTTGCCGATCAGAACAAGCAGTTCGTCGAGGTCATCATCGCCCCGAGCTACACCGCCGAGGCGCTCGAGCGCATGGCCAAGCGCCCCAACCTGCGCGTGTTGGCGACCGGCGGCGTGGACCACGGCGCTCAGGTGGAGCTGCGCTCCGTCGACGGCGGCATGCTGGTGCAGGAGGTCGACCACGTGACCGAGGATCCCGCGACCTTTACGTTCCCCACCGACCGCAAGCCCACCGACGCCGAGATGGCCGAGCTCGAGTTTGCCTGGAAGGTCTGCAAGGGCGTTAAGTCCAACGCCATCCTGGTCTCCAAGGGTAAGGCCGGCATTGGCATGGGCCCGGGTCAGCCTAACCGCGTTGACTCTGCGCTACTTGCCTGCGAGCGCGCCGAGGACTTCTGCGAGCGCGAGGGCGTGGAGAAGGGCGGCTTTGCCTGTGCAAGCGACGCGTTCTTCCCGTTCCGCGACAACGTCGACGTGCTTGCTGCACACGGCGTGACCTGCATCATCCAGCCCGGCGGCTCCAAGCGCGACGACGAAAGCATCCAGGCCTGCAACGAGCACAATATTGCTATGGTCTTTACCGGCGCCCGCCACTTCCGCCACTAAGTTCCGCCTTGGGACAAAATAATCTCCGCAAAAGACGGCTGCTCCGTTTGGAGGGCCGTCTTTTTGGTATAAGAGGACGGAATGACTAACACGAAAGGTATGACCATGCCCCAGATTGATGATGCCGAGCTGTTTGGCAATGCCGAGGATCAGCGTGCGTACGAGGACTTTTGCGCCAATCAGGAGGCGGTCGAGAAGTTTACGCTCGACAAGCCCGCGCTTGTCTGCCGTTGGCGCATGTCCAATAAAAAGGTGCCCATGCTCAACCGCCACATTCGCGCACTGTCCGAGCGCTTGGTGCAGGGCGAGCCGCTTACCCATAACATGCTCAGCTGGGCCAAGCAGCACGTTGAGTGGTCGCTTGCCGAGGGCGATTACACCGCACGCGACGGCGTGCTCATGCTGGTGATCGACGTCAACGGCAACGCCGCCATGACGGTGGGGGAGTACGAGCCGCTAACCGATACGTCGGCCAAGGCGCTACGTGCCCGCTCCGCCGAGGCCCGCTCCGAGGCCGACGAAACCGGCGTGGCGCCCGAGCTGCTCGCCGCCGTCGATAACGGCGAGCTGGCCTTTGTGGCGCCGGCGGACGAGTGCCTGTGCGGCACGGCGACGCTCATCGAGCAGCTGGCCCAGACCAAGGGCATCCCGGTCACGCGCGTAGACATTCCCGCGCAGCTCAAGGGTGCGCTGTTTCTGGTGAGCGACGAGCACGGTGTGGTTGCCGCCGCCGACTCCGACGCCGCCGACTCCGACACCGCCACGGTCGCCTTCTTCGCCGAAGGCTACGAAAAGCTCCGTGCCCGCCGCTAAATGATGTTTCTGGGACGGGGATTAAAAACTCATTTAATTCCCGTGCTCGTCGCGAGCGAGAGGCAAGCCTCTGCCACTCGCGAACAGTTCTGTCACTTTGGTGCCGCGTGAGGCGCGTATCTGCGGATCCGCGGTCATAATGGGGCAAGACAACCAAGAGGGGGGCGGAATCCATGGCGCTAATCTATATCGTTGAGGATGACGAGCCCATTCGTCGCGAGCTTGCCGACATCCTTGCCCGTGCCGGTTTTGAGGTCGAGGCCTGCGAATCGTTCGAGCATGTTTCGCGCGATATTCTCGCCGCCGCGCCCGACCTGGTGCTGCTCGACCTGACGCTTCCCGTCAAGGACGGCCAGCATATCTGCCATGAGGTTCGCCGCGAATCCGAGGTTCCCATCATCGTCCTCACGTCGCGCGCGACCGAGATTGACGAGGTCATGGCCATGACGCTCGGCGCGGACGACTTTGTTCCCAAGCCCTACAGCGCCCGTGTGCTCGTGGCGCGCATCAATGCCTTGCTGCGTCGCACCGCGGCGGCGGGCGAGCGCAGCACGCTCGTCCACAAGGGACTGGAGCTCGACCTCGCACGCTCCATGGTCACCAACACGCAAACGGGCACCAGCACCGAGCTCACAAAAAACGAACTGCGTATTCTCTCACTGCTTCTGAGCCGCGCGGGCAAGATTGTTTCGCGCTCGGCCATCATGCAGGATCTGTGGGACTCCGACGCCTTCGTGGACGACAATACGCTTACCGTCAACATCAACCGCCTGCGCACCACGCTCGAAAAAATCGGCATCAAGGGGTATTTGACGACGCACCGCGGCCAGGGCTATTCGGTCTAGGGGCCGGCTATGTCGTTCGCCAAATTCTTCAAAGATGCGCTGCTTCCCGTCGCCGTGTGGACGTGCGGCGTGCTGCTGAGCTGCTTTGTGCTGACGGTCGCCGGCGCACCCGTTTCCATCGTGGTCGTGGCGGTCGGCGTGTCCTTTATCTTTGGCATGCTGGGCATCGTGATCGAGTACGCGCGCCGTCGTCGTTTTCTGCGCCAGCTGGAGCGTGCGGCAGAGGAGCTCGAGAGTCCCGCATGGGTGCAGGAGATGGTGCAATGTCCGACCTATGCCGAGGGCGAGCTCGAGTACGAGGTCTTGCGCCGGGTGGGCAAAGCCGCTTGTGACGAGGTTGCCGAAGGCAGGCGCCAGACCGATGACTATCGCGACTATATCGAGAGCTGGGTCCACGAGGCCAAGCTGCCTCTGGCGGCAGCCCATCTGATTTTGGAAAACCTGGACGGCAGCGAAGATGATCTGTCGTGCGTAGATGATCTCGGTCGCGAGCTTGCCCGCGTGGAGCGCTATATCGACCAGGCGCTCTACTATGCGCGCTCGGAGGTTGTGGAGCGCGATTATCTGATTCGACGTTGGAACCTCAAGGCTCTGGTGACGGGCGCAATCAAGGCCAATGCGCGCGAGCTCATCGCGGCACACGTGGCGCCGGTGTGCGAGAACCTCGACTTTGAGGTCTTTACCGACGAGAAGTGGCTCGAGTTTATTCTGGGCCAGCTCATTCAGAACAGCATTAAATATGCGCGTGAGGACGGCGCAAAGATCGTGTTTTCGGGTGCGTTGCTGGACGAGGGTCTGGCAAGCGAGCGCATCGAGCTTACCGTCGCGGACAACGGCTGTGGCGTGTGTGCGGCAGACCTGCCTCGCGTGTTCGAGAAGGGCTTTACCGGCGACAACGGCCGCACCACCAAGCGCGCAACGGGCATCGGCCTCTACCTGGTGGCGCGCCTGTGCTCCAAGATGGGCATCGACGTCACCGCGGCATCGGAGCCGGGCGAAGGCTTCGTCGTAACATTCGCTTTTTCAACGAACAAGTTCCAATACTTTGAGTAACGCACACGGCAAACGGCCGCCCAAACAAAACGTGCCGCCCCAAACGGGGCGGCACGCCATCTTTTATCAGCCAACTCGCTGAAGTACGGTGACGAAGGCGCAAGGCCGGGAGGGGTTATCTAAGCCGACATCCCGCAGCCGCGAAGCGGCGAGGACGTCGGCGTGATAACCCCGCAGGCCTTGCGCCGGCGGGAAGGAACCTACTTCACGACCAAGATGTCGCAGTCCGTGTTGCGCAGCAGGAACGTCGAAATCGAACCCAGCAGCGCATACTTGATCGAGGACAGGCCGCGGGCGCCGCAGAGCACCAGGTCGGGCTTAACCACGTCGAGCATCTCGTCCTTGAGCGTCTCGCGAATACGGCCGGCGCGAATCATGACCTCGACCTCGGGAATATCGGGATTGGCCTTGGCCTCTTCGAGCTGCTTGGCGATGGAGTTCTTAAATGCCTCCTCTAGGCCGTTGACTAGATCGACCGGATAGGAACCGGCGCTCTCGAGCGCCGTGGAATCGATAACGTGGCCGATGATTAGCTTGGCGCCGTTGTTCGCGGCGACCTTGATGGCGCGTGCGAGCACAAAATCCTGCTGCTCAGTACCGTCGAGTGAAACAAATACCTTGGTGTAGCCCTCGTTCATGGTTTCCTCCTTGGTCTATCGCACGGGCGCGGGGCTCGTGCATCGGGCGGGCGCGGGCGCGTTGGCCGCCGGACACTTTATCTTGTTGCAGTTATACCCAAGGATTTGGGTTTGACCGCTCGCAATTCTGTGAACGGGCGAGTTTTTTGGTAAGGGTAGGCGTAGACGCGCCCGAACGGTTGATAATGGGACATCGCCCGCACCGTCCGCAGAACAATATCGGCGGGTGTCTAACGAGGGGGTCCCTTTGGATATTATCGAGCTTCTAAAATCTGCCTTCATGGGCCTGGTCGAGGGCATCACCGAATGGCTGCCTGTTTCGTCGACCGGTCACATGATCTTGGTGGACGAGTTCGTCAAGATGAACGTGAGCGAGACGTTCTGGAATATGTTCCTGGTCGTGATTCAGCTCGGCGCCATTCTGGCCGTCTGTGTGCTGTTCTTCCATGAGCTCAATCCGTTCTCGCCCAGCAAGGGCAAGGAGGGCCGTCGCGACACCTGGGTGCTGTGGGGCAAGATTGTGCTCGGCTGCATTCCCGCCGCGGCGATCGGTCTGCCGCTTAACGACTGGATGGAGGAGCATTTCTACAATGCTCCCGTCGTGGCGCTGGCGCTCATTGTGTACGGCGTGCTGTTTATCGTGATCGAGAACTGGCGCGCGAGCAAGCGCGAGGAAATGGCCGTTGCCGGTTCGTTTGGTTCGCGTGCTGTGGTGTCGGGTGGACGTCCCGCCGGTGCGCACTTTGCGGCGCCCGCCGCGGCTACCGCTGAGGATGAGGACGATGACGAGAATCTGGACTTTGGCTCCATCGCCACGCTCGAGGACCTGAGCTGGAAGACTGCGCTGGGTATCGGCTGCTTCCAGGTGCTTTCGCTGGTGCCTGGTACGTCTCGCTCCGGTTCTACCATCATCGGCGGCCTGCTTTTGGGCTGTACGCGTTCGGTGGCGTCCAAGTTTACGTTCTTCCTGGCCATCCCTGTCATGTTTGGCGCGAGTGCACTCAAGCTGGTCAAATACTTCATCAAGGGCGGCACGTTCGGCGCCAACGAGGTCGCTATCTTGGGCGTGGGCTGCGTTGTGGCCTTTGTGGTTTCGCTCATCGCCATCAAGTGGCTCATGGGCTTCGTCCGCCGTCACGACTTCAAGTGCTTCGGTGTTTACCGCATCATCCTGGGCGTCGTAGTGCTCGCATACTTCTTCGTTCTGGAGCCTATGCTCGGCCTGTAACTTGGTTGACGCCGCGCGGCGGCCAGGGAGACAACTTGTCATTCGAAGGGGGCGGCATGACCAAAAGGTCTATGCCGCCCCCTTTTCATGCCAATTTGTTCGCCCTGGCCGCCGCTCGCTACCGTTGCCATGACATCGGTGGCTCCGTGATTGGTGCAATGGGGCCAGGTTTCTTTGCACCAATGTGGTGCAGACTAACCTGACCCCATTGCGCCAAATCCGCTGGGCGGGCCTGACGGTGGCGCACGGAGTCGTGGTGTGATTTGCGCCGGTGTCCGCGCGGCTCGGTATACTGGTACGGCTCAAACTATGGCGCCGCCCGCAGGCGCGCCGTCCGTCAGATGAGGAGTCGCCCATGACCCAGCCCTTGCCCTGGGAAAAGAACGCCGCGGTACCCGTGCCGCCCACGCCGGAACCCGTGCCGCTCGATGCATACACCGCCCCCGCTGCGCCGGAGCCCGAGCTCGTCCCGCTCGACATCTACGACGCTCCCGCGCCGGCACCCAAACCCGCCAAGCCGCTCGTCGACCTCGACAGCCTTAATCCCGCCCAGCGCGAGGCGGTCCTGACCACCGAGGGTCCGTTGCTGGTCCTTGCCGGCGCCGGCTCGGGCAAGACCCGCGTCTTGACCTTCCGCATCGCACATATGCTCGGCGACCTGGGCGTTAAGCCCTGGCAGATCCTTGCCATCACGTTTACCAACAAGGCCGCGGCCGAGATGCGTGAGCGTCTGGCGGCGCTCATTCCCAGCGGCACCCGTGGCATGTGGGTGTGCACCTTCCATGCCATGTGCGTGCGTATGCTGCGCGAGGACGCTGATCTGCTGGGCTACACCGGTCAGTTTACCATCTACGATGACGACGATTCCAAGCGCATGGTGCGCGATATTATGCAGGCGCTCGGTATCGAGCAAAAGCAATTCCCCATCAATATGATCCGCAGCAAGATCAGTTCGGCCAAAAACGCCATGATCGGCCCCGAGGACATGCTCAAATCCGCCGACAGCCCCAACGACAAAAAGGCCGCGCAGGTCTACCTGGAGCTGGAACGCCGCCTGCGCGCCGCCAACGCTATGGACTTCGACGACCTGCTCGTGCGCACGCTTGAGCTGCTGCGCACCCGCCCCGAGGTGCTCGATAAGTACCAAGAGCGTTTCCGCTACATTAGCGTCGACGAGTATCAGGACACCAACCACGTCCAGTACGAGATCGCCAACCTGCTGGCCGCCAAGTACCAAAACCTCATGGTCGTGGGCGACGATGACCAGTCCATTTATAGCTGGCGCGGCGCCGACATCACCAACATCCTGGACTTTGAGAAGGACTTTAAAAACTGCAAGACCGTTAAGCTGGAGCAGAACTACCGCTCTACGGGTCATATCCTGAGCGCCGCCAACGCCGTGGTGCGCCACAACTCGCAACGCAAGGACAAGCGTCTGTTTACGGCCGAGGGCGACGGCGAGAAGATCCAGGCCTTCCAGGCGAGCGACGAGCGCGATGAGGGCCGCTGGATTGCCGGCGAGATCGAAAAGCTGCACTCCAAAGGCACGAGTTACGACGACATCGCCGTGTTCTACCGTACCAACGCCCAGTCGCGTATTCTCGAAGATATGTTTCTGCGCGCGGGCGTGCCCTACAAGATCGTGGGCGGCACGCGATTCTTCGACCGTGCCGAGATCCGCGACGTCATGGCCTACCTTAAGATGATTGTGAACCCGGCCGACGAGATGAGCGTCAAGCGCGTCATCAACACGCCGCGCCGCGGCATCGGCTCCACCTCGATTCAAAAGATTGAGCAGCTGGCACGCGACAACCGCTGCTCGTTCTTCCAAGCCTGCGAGATCGCGTGCGCCGAGACGGGCATGTTTAGCGCCAAGGTGCGCAACGGCCTGTCGAGCTTTGTGGCGCTGGTGCGCGAGGGTCGCCGCATGGACGGCGAGCTCAAGGACGTCGTCGAGATGATTGTCGACAAGACGGGCCTGCTGCAGGCCTTCCGCGCCGAGGGCACCATGGAGTCCGAGAGCCGCGCCGAGAACATCCAGGAATTCTTGGGCGTCGCCGCCGAATTTGAGGAGACGCACGAGGATATTGAGGGTACGCTTGAGAGCTTGGAAGAGCTGCGCGCTGCCGGTGTTGCCGATGTGCCTGCCGACGCTGAACCCGAGTCCGTTGTGGTGAGCGCGCCTGCGCCCGAGCCCGGCCCGTCTGCGCCCGTGTCTTCGTTTGAGGCGCTCGTTGGCGCGCGTGATGCCGCGGGTTCCAATCCGCTCGACAGCCTGGCGGCCCCGGCGCTGTCTCCGCAGGATGCCCTGGCCGCCGCCATCGCGGGCAACGCGTATGCCGCGCCGACGGAGATGCCGGCGGGTGCCGTGCATGCCGACGAGATCGAGCGCACCTACGGCCCGCTCACCTGCAAGGCGCTGCCGGCGCTCATGGAGTGGCTTGCCTTGCGCTCCGACTTGGATTCTTTGGCAGGCGAGACGCATGCCATCACCATGATGACCATTCACTCCGCCAAGGGCCTGGAGTTTCCGGCGGTGTTCGTGGCCGGTATGGAGGAGGGCATCTTCCCGCACGTGCACGACTTTGGCGGTAGTGACGATCCGGGCAAGCTCGAGGAGGAGCGTCGCTTGGCCTACGTCGCCATCACGCGTGCTCGCAAGCGCCTGTTCTTGACGTATGCGGCGACGCGCCGTACTTACGGCTCGACCTCTGCCAACCCGCGCTCGCGCTTCCTCAACGAGATTCCGTTTGAGGACATCGAGTTTAGCGGTATCGGCTCTGCCGGTTTTGAGGGCACGGGCTGGGAGAAGCGCGGCGACCGTCATGGCACTTTTGGCTCGGGCATGGGCTCGGATATGTATGGCGGCAAGGTGTTTGGCTCGCATACCCGATCGACCGGCGGTTCCGGTTCGCGCGGCGGATCGAGCTTCGACGATTTCTTTGGCGGCAGCAGCTACGGGACCGAGCGCCATCGTGGGGTTTCGCCCGACGCCGGCCGTGTTGCCTCGACCTTTGGTTCGGGTGCGCCGCGAGCCAAAAAGCCGTCTTCCAAGGTGTCCCCGACGGTGGAGCGCAAGGTCGATCGTGCCAGCGCATCGCAGGACTTTGCCGCGGGCGATACCGTGAGCCATAAGACCTTTGGCACGGGTACCGTGATCTCGGTCGCCGGAGACATGATCGAGGTCCAATTCGAAAAGACCGGCCAGACCAAAAAGCTAATGAAAGGCTTTGCTCCGATCGTCAAGCTGAATGCCTAACTGCGAGGTTGACCGGGCGCGCCGGGGGCTTTGGTCGCCTGCTCGGACAGTCCTGCTCGCACGGAGAGCACATTAAGTGCTCTCCGGCTCGTGCGGAACTCGCGATCGACCAAAGCCCCCGGCGCGCCCTCTTCCTTGTGGCGTTTTAGCCTGCAGCTTGCGAGCGTCGCTCTGCTCGTTCGTTTTTTGATCTGGAGAGCCGGGTGGGCTGATAGATAAATTGATGTGAGTAGGGGCTCTCCCGTACATGGACGGGAGAGCCCCTTGTTGCGTTTGGGTTGTTGGTGCGACCTAGAGGTGCGAGATGATCAGTTCCATCTTGCCTTCGAGGTCGATGGAGCTGACGGTGCTGGGGGCCAGCAGGTGGCTTCCCTTGTGGACGGGGTCGCCGCAGACGGTGCCTTCGCCGTCGATGACCGACAGACACATGAAGGGCCAGCGTTGGTCGAGGGTCTTGCTGCCGTCGACGCGCACGCGGTCGACGGTGTAGCAGGGGTTGGACTCGAGCTCGGTTACGCCATCTACCTCGGGCGTGGTTACGGTACCGTCGGTCGGTGCCTGCGCGTTAAAGTTGATGCAATCCAGGCTCTGCTCAATGTGCAGCGGGCGCAGCTTGCCGTCGGTGCCGGGACGGTCGTAGTCGTACAGGCGATACGTCACGTCGCTCGACTGCTGCGTCTCCAAAATGAGCGTGCCGGTCTTGATGGCGTGCACGGTACCGGAATCAATCTGGAAAAAGTCGCCCTTGTGGATCGGCAGCACGTTGAGCATGTCGTCCCAACGGCCTTCCTCGATCATCTGTGCGGCCTCGACGCGGTCCTTGGCGCGCTGGCCGACAATGATCGTGGCACCGGGCTCGCAGTCCAGCACATACCAGCACTCGGTTTTGCCCAAGCTGCCGTTCTCGTGCTTGGCGGCGTACTCGTCGTTGGGATGAATCTGGATCGAAAGGTCGTCCTTGGCGTCCAGAATCTTAATGAGCAGCGGGAACTCCTTGCCCTCGCAGTTGCCAAAGAGCTCGCGGTGCTCGGCCCACAGCCACGACAGCGTGTGGCCGGCGTACGGTCCCTCCGCAATCTGGCAGTCGCCGTTGGGATGGGCCGAGATGGCCCAGCACTCACCGATGGGACCCTCGGGAATGTCGTAGCCAAACACGGTCTCCAACTGGCGGCCGCCCCAGATCTTCTCGTGGAAGATCGGCGTGAGTTTAATCAAATCGGACATGTGCATACTCCCATAAGGTTGTGCGGGTGCCGCGTAAGACGGCTCAAAACGAGCGCCCGCGTGACTACAAAAACCTATGCCAACGTTACGTTGTGCAACTCAAAGCGATCGCCAACGTTGCGCGAGATCGAATACTCAAAGGCGGCGCCGCTGTCCAAAAAGCCAATCTGGGTGAGCTCGAGCAGGGGAGAGCCAAGTTTGGTGTCCAGACGCTCGGCTTCTTCCTCGGTTGCTGCCACGGCGCGAATGGTACGGTGGAAGCTCGAAATCTTCAGCCCACATTGCTCGCGGATGAAGCGGTAGACCGATCCGTACAGGTCCTTCTTTTTAAGGCCTGGAATCAGCTCGAGGGGCATGTAGGTGTACTCGATAACGATGGGCTTCTCATCGGCCTGACGCACGCGCACGACGTGATAGGCAAAGTCATCCTCGGCAATTCCCAGCTGGGCTGCGATGTCCGCTGGTGGATTAACGATCGAGAAATCGTAGACCACCGAGGTCACCTTCTCCCCGCGATGCTCATACGAAAAACCCTGGGTACGGTCGTTTTTGCCCTGGAAAAACGCCTGGCCGGGAAGCCCCGCCGTGTCCTTAACGTAGGTACCCGATCCACGCCGGCTGGTAATAAGACCTTCTTCGGTGATTTGTTCAATAGCTCGTTTGACGGTGATTTTGGAAACGTTATAGAGCTTGCAGAACTCAACGACGGTAGGAAGCTTGTCGCCCGGTTTAAGAGCGCCATCCTCGATAGTGCGACGAATATCTGCAGCTATCGCTTCGTATTTGGGAATCATGGAACCTCCTTTCAAACTTGGTTGAGTATAAAAGAAAGTATAGTCAACACCTAAGTATCTCTATTGAGTTATTGAAAAGTTCGAGAAAGATAAAATTAAAAGTCGCCCCGCTTGAAAAATTAGAGCGTTTTAAATGATAAACATCTGAGTAGTGTCGTGTTGAGAAATGATCGGTCCGAGGACGGGGCCGAACCGATATAACACCCAGCGAACCGAATCTCGTACTCTGCGCTTCCCCAGATAAAACCTGCCAAAACAAACCTGTCCTTTTTGGTAGGTTTTTGCCTTGGGAGCGGTACCATACAGGCAATGTTTAAACGAGAAAGGCGGGCTCCCATGGAACCTAAGCAGTATTACATCGGCATCGACGTCGGCGGCACCTCGGTCAAGGAGGGTCTGTTCGATGAGGACGGAAACCTGCTTGCCAAGGCCAGCGTGCCCACGCCTCCCATCGTTGACGCTGCGGGCTTTGCCGCGGTGACCGAGGCTATCGACCAGGTGGTCGCCAAGGCCCAGATTCCGCGTGCCTTTGTGTCGGGCATTGGCCTGGCCGTTCCGTGCCCCATCCCGGCATCGGGCGATGCCAAGGTCAAGGCGAACATCGCCATCAACCTGCCCGAGCTCAAGATCGCCATCCAGGAGCACTGCCCCGACGCGGTCGTTAAGTACGAGAACGACGCCAACGCTGCTGCTATGGGCGAGGCCTGGCTCGGCTCTGCCAAGGGCGTACAGAACGTGGTGATGGTCACCATTGGTACCGGCGTGGGCGGCGGCGTTATCGTTAACGGCGACGTGGTATCGGGCGTTGTGGGTGCTGGCGGCGAGATTGGCCACATGTGCCTGAACCCGGCCGAGGAGCGCACCTGCGGCTGCGGCGGCCATGGCCACCTGGAGCAGTATTCCAGCGCCACCGGCGTGGTGAGCAACTACCTTGCCGAGTGCAAGAAGGCGGGCGTCGAGCCCATCGAGCTGACCGGCCCCTCCGATTCCAAGGACGTGTTCCAGGCTTGTCGCGAGGGCGACAAGCTCGCGCTGGCAGCGGCCGATACCATGGCCGACTATCTCGGCCGCGCACTGGCGCTTATTGCCAACGTGGTTGATCCCGAGATGTTCCTCATCGGCGGCGGCGCCTCCGCCTCGGCCGATGTCTACCTCGACAAGGTTCGCGAGCACTTTAAGCAGTACGCGCTTTCCGCCTCGCGCGAGACGCCCATTAAGGTCGCTTCGCTCGGAAACGACGCCGGCATTATCGGTGCCGCCTACGTAGCCCTGCGCGCCGCCGGCAAATAGCTGGTGCAAGGAGGCCAAGGCTGCGCCCCAAAATATGCCGTGGCCCTTCCGTCTGCGAAGGCTCGGCATCGGCGTGCTACCATAGCTACGTCCAAGTACACATATCAAGTGGAGGATATCCATGGCAAACGTTCTTGTCTTTGGTCACCAGAACCCCGATAACGACGCCATCATGAGCGCCGTCGTCCTGTCCCAGTTGCTCAACCAGGTTGAGTATGCCGGCAACACCTACGAGGCCTGCGCCCTTGGTCAGCTTCCGGCCGAGTCCGCCAAGCTGCTCGCCGACGCTGGCATTGCCGAACCCCGCGTGATTGATTCCGTCGAGGCCGGTCAGCTCGTCGTCCTCACCGACCACAACGAGTCTGCCCAGTCCGTCGCCGGCCTTAAGGACGCCACGGTCTTTGGCGTTGTCGATCATCACCGCATCGGCGACTTCGAGACCGCCGGTCCGCTGCACTACATCTGCCTGCCCTGGGGCTCCAGCTGCACCATCGTCACCAAGCTCGCCGGCGTGCTCGGCGTTGAGCTTTCCGACGTCCAGGCCAAGCTGCTGCTCTCGGCCATGATGACCGACACGCTCATGCTCAAGAGCCCCACCACCACCGATGTCGACCGCGCCGTCGCCGCCAAGCTCGGCGAGCAGGTGGGCGTCGACCCGGTCAAGTTTGGCATGGAGGTCTTCCTCACCCGTCCGTCCGGCTCCTTCACCGCAGCCGAGATGGTCGGCAACGACATCAAGATGTTCGAGCCCGCCGGCAAGAAGCTGCTCATCGGCCAGTACGAGACTGTCGACAAGAGCCGTGCGCTCGGTATGATCGACGAGATCCGCGAGGCCATGCGCGCCTACGCCGCCGAGAAGGGTGCCGACGGCATCGTCCTGTGCATCACCGACATCATGGAGGAGGGCTCGCAGGTCCTGCTCGAGGGCGAGACCGAGGCCGCTCAGAAGGGCCTGGGCATTGCCGACGAGCACGACGGCGTCTGGATGCCGGGCGTCCTCTCCCGTAAGAAGCAGGTCGCTGCCCCCATCATGGCCGCCTGCTAGGTTTAGTTGACCAAACGCCACGACCGGATCGCGGACACCCCGCGCTCCGGTCGTTTTTTGTGCACGGCGCCGCGTCGTCTCTTGGACAGGCGTGCCCGCGCCGTTGAGCAAATAATGTTCAACCTGTGGTTCCGCTTTTCGGCCACGCCTGCGTGCTTGTCGTGCAGGGTAGGCTAGATGCAAGCGTAATACGTTAGAGCGCGGCGCCGCCACTTGGGCGGGCCGTGCTTTTTTAAGACGGGAGCTTTCCCGTGAAAGGAGCCGCCCATGGCAGCAACTGAGCAGCTGTTCAACGTTCGTGAGCGCAAGCGTTTTGAGCGCCACGACATCTGGGAGCGCATCGCCGAGAACGGCACGATTTCCGCCGCCGTCATGGTCTTCGCCGCCATCGCCGCCGTCATTTGCGCCAACACCGATGCTTACGAGGCCATCCACCACTTTTTGGAGACCCCGCTGTATGTGGGTCTGGGCAACCTTACGGCTGGCCTCACCGTCGAGCTTTTCGTCAACGACTTCCTCATGGCAATCTTCTTTTTGCTGGTAGGCATTGAGCTTAAGTACGAGATGACGGTCGGCGAGCTCAAAAACCCGCGCCAGGCTATGCTTCCCATGCTGGCAGCCGTGGGCGGCGTCGTCGTTCCCGCCTGCATCTACCTGATCTTTAACCATGCCGGCGCGCACAACGGCTGGGCCATTCCCATGGCAACCGATATTGCCTTTGCGCTGGGCGTGCTGTCGCTTTTGGGTAATCGCGTGCCCAACGGCGTGCGTGTGTTCTTCTCGACGCTCGCCATCGCCGACGACCTCATTTCCATCGCCGCCATCGCCATCTTCTACGGTCAGAGCCCCAATCCGTTTTGGTTGGGCGCCGCCGCGCTTGTGACCTGCGCGCTCGTGTGGCTCAACAAGACGCAGCATTACCGCCTTGCCCCGTACTCGGTGCTGGGCCTGCTGCTGTGGTTCTGCATGTTCAAGAGCGGCGTGCATGCTACGCTCGCCGGCGTCATCTTGGCCTTTACCATCCCGGCCAAGTGCGGTGTTAAGCTTGATAGCCTCACCGATTGGCTGGGCGAGTGCTTGCCGCTGCTCGATGACCGCTACGACGACGAGGCGCACATCCTGGGCCAGCATGACTTTACCGTCTCGACCACCAAAGTCGAGCGCGTCATGCACCGCGTGACCCCGCCGCTCATCCGCATGGAGCGCCTGATCTCCACGCCGGTCAACTTTGTGATCCTGCCGATCTTTGCGTTCGTCAACGCACAGGTTCGCCTAGTGGGCGTGGACATGAGCACGCTGCTCACCGACCCGGTGACGCTCGGCGTGTACTTTGGCATGCTGCTGGGTAAGCCGATCGGTATCTTTGGCATGACGTTCGCCTTGGTCAAGCTCAAGGCCTGCGAGCTGCCGCACAATGTCAACTGGCATATGATTGCCGGCGTGGGCATTCTGGGCGGTATCGGCTTTACCATGTCGATTCTCATCAGCGGCCTCGCCTTCCCGACGGCCCAGTTTGAGGTTCTGGCTGCCAAGGCCGCTATTCTCGCCGGCTCTGTCACCGCGGCCGTACTTGGCATGATCTACATGAGTGTGATCTGCAAGCATCCCGCGCCCAAGAACGAGTAGGCGCGTAGAAACAGACGCCAGAGCCTGCTCGAGCGCGTGTAAAACGCGGTTTTGAGTGGTACTTGCCACCTGCCGGACACCCCAGTGGCCAAAAAACGCCGTTTGTGAGTACTGTCACAAACGGCGTTTCATTTTAGGCGCGAAAAATAATGTACAAATCTATTCTGTCTGTGCATTAACGATTGTGTGGCTGGACGAAAAATGCTGATGCATCCTTCCAAAACCGGACACAAAAGGCCAAGACTGGCCTTTTTAATTCAAAATCGCTGTTACTAAAAAAGTAACAGTACTCATATTTGCTATTTTTTGACCACAGGCCCCAATGACTAGGTTTATTCCACGGTGCCGTAGATGGCGCCCCAGCCGTGGGCGGCCAAGGCGGAGTTGAGCTGGTCGCAAAGTGACTGGCGGTCGTAATAGCCGGGCGGTAGCAGGTTCACGATTTCCATGAGATCGGGCGCCAGGTCCAAGATTTCGGCCTGTACGATCAGCTCCAGGCGGTCGATGGCGTGGCGGTCGTAAAACAGCCCATCGACCAGGCGCTGTAGGTCGCCGAATTCCTCGGCTTGGAACGATCCGTACTCCATAGTGCCTCCTTGGGCGCCCCACGCCGGCATGCGCGGCGATTCGTAATTTATTGCGATGGACTTAATCTATCACGGCTTCATACCGTTGCGGCGGTGGCGGTCTATACTTAGACGAACTGCAACGTACCGCTTCGCGAAAGGTCGCACCCATGCAGACGATCTACCAGAAGATGGAAACCACCGAACTCGATGCCGCCATCGAGGCGCTCAAAGCCGAGGTCGCCGAGGTCAAGGCCAAGGGCCTGGCGCTCGACATGGCCCGCGGCAAGCCGTCGCCCTCCCAGGTGGACATCTCTCGACCCATGCTCGATATCCTCAATGCCGATGCCGATCTGCACGACGGCAATGTCGACTGCTCCAACTACGGCTGCTTTGAGGGCATTCCCTCGGCACGCAAGCTGGCGGGGGAGTTCCTGGGTTGCCCCGCCGAGCAGACGCTCGTGCTGGGTTCGTCGAGCTTGCTGATCGAGCACGATATTGCCGGTATGTTCTGGCGTTGCGGCTCGTGCGACAGCGAGCCCTGGGAGGCTTATGAGGCCGCGCACGACGGCAAGAAGGTCAAGTTCCTGTGCCCCGTTCCCGGCTACGACCGCCACTTTGGCATCACCGCCGATCTGGGTATCGAGAACGTCCCCGTCGCGATGACCGACAACGGCCCCGACATGGACGAGGTCGAGCGCCTGGTTGCCGCCGACGACTCCATCAAGGGTATCTGGTGCGTGCCCAAGTATTCCAACCCCACGGGCATTACCTTTAGCGAGGACACCGTGCGTCGCCTGGTCGAGATGCCCACGGCCGCGCCCGATTTCCGCATCTTCTGGGACAACGCCTACTGCGTGCACGACCTGTACGACGAGACCGACGAGCTCGCCAATATCTTCGACCTCGCTCGCGCGGCGGGCACCGAGGATCGCGTGGTGGCCTTCGCCTCGACGTCCAAGATCACCTTCCCGGGCGCCGGTATCGGCTTTATCGGTGCGAGCCCCGCGGTCATCGCCGAGTTCTCCAAGCGCCTGAAGGCAGGCCTTATCAGCGCCGACAAGCTCAACCAGCTGCGCCACGTGCGTTTCCTTCCCACCATCGAGGCGGTCAGGGAGCACATGAAAAAGCACGCCGAGTTCTTGCGCCCGCGCTTTGAGGCCGTTGAGCGCAAGCTCACCGAGGGCCTGGGCGATACGGGTTGCGCCACTTGGACGCATCCCCGCGGCGGCTACTTTGTGAGCTTTGATGGTCCCGAGGGCTCGGCCCAAAAGGTCGCTGCGCTTTGTGCTGACCTGGGCGTCAAGCTCACGCCGGCCGGTGCTACCTGGCCCTATGGCAAGGACCCGCGCGATACCAACATCCGCATCGCGCCGAGCTATCCCACGGTCGAGGACCTGGAGGCCGCGCTCGATGTGCTGGTGCTGGCCGTTAAGCTTGTCGCTGCCGAGCTCGCGCGTGCCGAGCGCGCCTAACGCGCGGCTTCCCGTACTATCCGCACCTTCGATACGTAAAGGAGCATATACATGGATTTGGGTATTTCCACCAACCCCACGCCAGAGCTCTACACCATTAAGGTAACCGGCGAGATCGACATCTCTAACGCCGATAGCCTGCGCAATGCCATCGACCTGGCGCTCGAGCAGCCCACTGAGGCCGTTGAGCTCGATTTTGCCCAGGTGAGCTACATCGATTCAACGGGCATTGGCGTGCTCGTGGGCGCCGCGCACCACGCGGTCGACCACGGCAAGCGTTTTAGCTGCACCAATGTGCAGCCCCCGGTAATGCGCGTGGTTCAGCTGTTGGGTGTCGACCAGGAGATTTCGATCACCGCTGCATAATCTTTGCCCCCAAAAGGGCGTGCCGTTTGGCATATGTTTGTGATGCGCTCGGACGTTTTGGCGTCCGGGCGCTATACTTGACCGAATGAATAGACGAGTTCCGGCCGAATGGCGCGGTGCGGGCTCGACTCACATCGAGCCTTGGAGGTATGTGTGTTTGGTATTGGAGAGGGTGAGCTCGCGATCATCGTGGTCTTCGGCTTTTTGCTGTTTGGCCCGGATAAGCTCCCGCAGATGGGCCGCACAATCGGCCGTGCCATCCGTCAGTTCCGCGAGACGCAGGAAAAGATGACGGCCGTTGTTCAGTCCGAGATTATCGATCCGGTAAGTGAGGCCGCTTCGGCACCGGTCAAGCCCAAGAAGACTGCCGTCGATGACGATTCCGATGCGGACGAGGATGCCGCCGAGACGGCAGCGCCCGCAAAGAAGGAGACCTTTGCCGAGCGTCGCGCTCGTCTTGCTGCCGAGAAAGCCGCGAGCGAGGCTGCCGCCGAGGGCGAGGGTGCTGCTGAGGAGTCCGAGGCCGAGGGTGCCGAGCCTGCCGCTGCCGTCGAGCCTGTCGTCGAGCCCGAGCCTGCTGCAGAGCCGGAGCCCGAGCCCGAGCCGGCAGAGCCCACGACGGCTGACCTCTACGCCCGTCGTCCCCGCAAGCGCAAGGCCGTCGTCGACCAGCTCGCTCGCGAGCTCGAGGCCGAGGACGACGCCGCTGCCGCCGATGCCCCTAAGGGAGGCGATGAGTAATGCCTATCGGACCTGCGCGAATGCCGCTCTTCGATCACCTGGGAGAGCTTCGTCGCCGCCTGACCATCGTGGTCGTGTCGGTGTTTGCCGCCGCTATCGTGCTGTATTTCGCCACGCCTGTGGTGCTCGACATCTTGGAAGACCCCATCCGCTCTTTTGTGCCGGACGGTAAGTTCTACATCACTACTACGCTCGGCGGCTTTGGCCTGCGCTTCTCGCTGGCCATCAAGATGGCCGTGGTCATGTGCACGCCTATGATCATCTGGCAGATTCTGGCGTTTTTCCTGCCGGCACTGCGTCCCAACGAGCGCAAGTGGGTCGTGCCTACGGTACTCGCCTCGACGGTGCTGTTCTTCCTGGGTGCCATCTTCTGCTACTTCATCATTATCCCGGCAGGCTTTGAGTGGCTCATCGGCGAGACCTCGGCCGTCGCCACGGCGCTGCCCGACCTGGAGAACTACGTCAACATGGAGCTGCTCTTTATGATCGGCTTTGGCGTGGCGTTTGAGCTGCCGCTCATCATCTTCTACCTGTCCGTCTTCCACATCGTGTCCTACGCGGCCTTCCGCGGCGCCTGGCGCTACGTGTACGTGGGCCTGCTTGTGGGCTCGGCTGTGATTACGCCCGACGGCTCGCCCGTTACGCTGGGCCTCATGTATGGTGCCCTGCTCTCGCTCTACGAGATTTCGCTCGCCATTGCCCGCGTGGTCATTACCGCGCGCGAGGGCAAGGAGGGCCTGTTTGTGAGCCGTCTGGACCTGTTCTCGGACGATGAGGACGACGAGGAGTAAATCGGTATGCACGAGGTTGGCATTGTCAACGGCATACTCGATACAGTGATTCGCGCGGCGCGTGGGGCGGGGGCCTCGCGCGCCGTTTTGGTAACGCTGCGTATCGGGGATATGACCGAAGTTGTGCGCGAGGCGCTCGACTTTGCGTGGGAGACATTTCGCGATGAGGACCCGCTCACGCGAGGTTGCGAGCTTGCCGTGGAGGAAGTCCATCCACAAAGCGAGTGTCTGGACTGCGGGGAGGTCTTTGAGCACGATCGCTTCCATTGCCGCTGTCCCCAATGTGGCGGCGCCAACGTGCGTCTGCTGCACGGCCGCGAGCTCGACATCGCAAGTATCGAAATCGAAACCCCCGACGATTAGCCCGCTAGCCATCTGGTGATGGGGTATAAAGGGGCCAAAGTAAGGAGTGCCGAGTATGGCTGAGAAAACGATTGATATCGCGTCGCCGATTCTGTCGCGCAATGAGCGCCTGGCAGATCAGCTGCGACAGCGATTTAAAGAGACAAACACCTATGTGATCAATGTGCTGTCGAGCCCCGGTTCGGGCAAGACCACCACGATCCTGGGCACCAACGAGCGCCTGCGCGACAAGGCTGGCCTGCGCTGTGCCGTCATCGAGGGCGATATTGCCTCGGATGTCGACGCCATCACCATGAAGGAAGCCGGCATGCCCGCCATCCAGATCAACACGGGTGGCCTGTGCCACCTCGAGGGCAACATGATCATGGAGGCCGTTGACGCGTTCGACCAGGCCGTCGGTCTGGAGAACATCGACGTCATCTTTATCGAAAACGTGGGCAACTTGGTCTGCCCGGTCGACTTTGACCTGGGTGAGAACCTGTCCATCATGATTCTCTCGGTGCCCGAGGGCGACGACAAGCCCATCAAGTACCCGGGCATCTTCCAGCACGCCGGCGCGCAGCTGCTCAATAAGGTCGACGTGTCCTCGGCTTTCGATTTTGACATGGATAGGTATACTAAGACACTCGATGACCTCAATCCGCAGGCGCCGCGGTTTGCCGTGAGCGCGCGCAAGGGCGAGGGCATGGATGCCTGGTGCGATTGGCTCATCGGGCAGATCGAGCAAGCAAGGGCGTAAATCGGCCGCCATACGGGCGGGCGTAGCCGCAGAGACACGAGATAGGAGCCTCTTTTGAAGCTCATCATCGCCGAGAAAAACGACGCTGCGCGTCAGATCGCCGAGCGTCTGTCCACGGGCAAACCCAAAAAGGACAAGGTGTACAACACCGCCATCTACCGCTTTGAGTGGAAGGGCGAGGAGTGCGTGACGATCGGCCTTGCCGGTCACATCCTTGCGCCTGATTTTTGCGACAGCGTGCTGTTCGATAAAAAGCTGGGCTGGTATTCGGTCACCGAGGACGGCGAGATACTGCCGGCCGACATGCCCGATGGCCTGGCGCGTCCGCCTTACGACACCAAGCGTAAGCCGTTCCTTGCCGATGGCATCTCCATTAAGGGCTGGAAGCTCGAGAGTCTGCCGTATCTCACCTGGGCGCCCGTCATTAAGTTGCCGGCTGAGAAAGAGCTCATTCGCTCGCTTAAGAACCTCGCCAAAAAGTCCGACAGCGTCATCATTGCCACGGACTTCGATCGCGAGGGCGAGCTGATCGGTTCGGACGCCCTCAACAAGGTGCGTGAGGTGGCGCCCGACTTGCCGGTCGCCCGCGCCCAGTATTCTTCGTTTACCAAGGCCGAGATCACGCAGGCCTTCGATAACCTTGTCTCGCTCGACCAGAACCTGGCCGACGCCGGCGAGAGCCGTCAGCACATCGACCTCATTTGGGGTGCGGTGCTCACGCGCTACCTGACGCTCGCCAAGTTTGGCGGCTTTGGCAACGTGCGTTCCGCCGGCCGCGTGCAGACGCCGACGCTTGCCCTGGTGGTCGAGCGCGAACGCGAGCGCATGGCGTTTGTGCCCGAGGACTATTGGCAGATTCGCGGCATGGGCGCCGCGCAAGGCGCTGCCGAGGACGATCGCTTTAAGATCGCGCACAAGACGGCGCGCTTTACCGACAAGGATGCTGCTGAGACGGCGTACGGTCACGTTGACGGTGCCAAGACGGCAACCGTCGCCGCGGTGACCAAGCGCTCGCGCAAGCAGCAGCCGCCCACGCCGTTTGCGACCACCTCGCTGCAGGCTGCCGCCGCAGCCGAGGGCATCTCACCTGCGCGTACCATGCGCATCGCCGAGTCCCTCTACATGGCGGGCCTCATCAGCTACCCGCGTGTCGACAACACCGTGTACCCCGCGACGCTCGATCTGGGCGCCGTGGTGAGTGACCTGGCAAAGATTAACCCGGCGCTGGCGCCGGTGTGCAAAAAGGTGCTCGCCGGCCCCATGAAGCCCACGCGCGGCAAGGTCGAGACCACCGACCACCCGCCTATCTATCCCACGGGCGAGGGCGATCCGTCCACGCTCGACGGCGGCCAGCGCAAGCTCTACGACCTCATCGCCCGTCGCTTCCTGGCGACGCTTATGGGGCCCGCGACCATCGAGAACACCAAGCTCGAGCTCGACGTGAACGGTGAGCCGTTCGTGGCTTCGGGCGATGTGCTCGTGACTCCGGGCTTCCGCGAGGCGTATCCGTATGGACTTAAGCGCGATGAGCAGATGCCGCCGCTGGAGCAGGGCGATACGGTCGATGTGTTCGACATTAAACTCGAGGCCAAGCAGACCGAGCCGCCCGCGCGCTACAGCCAGGGCAAGCTCGTGCAGGAGATGGAAAAGCGCGGCCTGGGTACCAAGTCCACGCGCGCGAGCATCATCGAGCGCCTGTATGCCGTGCGCTATCTCAAAAATGATCCCGTTGAGCCGAGCCAGCTGGGCATCGCCATCATCGACGCGCTGACGCAGTTTGCCCCGCGCATCACGAGCCCCGATATGACCAGTGAGCTCGATGGCGACATGACCCGTGTGGAGCGCGGCGAGGACACCGAAGAGCATGTCGTGACGCACTCGCGCGCGCTGCTGGCTGGCGTGCTCGACGAGCTGCTCAAGCACACGCAGGAGCTGGGCGACGCCATCAGCGACGCCGTTACGGCCGATGCGCGCGTGGGCGCCTGCCCCAAGTGCGGCAAGGACCTGGTTATGAAGACGAGCGCCAAGACCCGTGGCAGCTTCATTGGCTGCATGGGCTGGCCCGACTGCGACGTGACCTATCCGGTGCCGAGCGGCGTCAAGGTAAGCCCGCTCGAGGGCGAGGCAGCCGTGTGCCCCGAGTGCGGCGCGCCGCGCATTAAGTGTCAGCCGTTCCGCCAGAAGGCTTTCGAGATCTGCGTGAACCCGACGTGCCCCACCAACTACGAGCCCGACCTTAAGGTGGGCGAGTGCAAGGTGTGTGCCGAGGCCGGACGCCATGGCGACCTGATTGCACACAAGAGCGAGAAGAGCGGCAAGCGCTTTATCCGCTGCACCAACTATGACGATTGCGGCGTGAGCTATCCGCTGCCGGCGCGTGGCAAGCTCGAGGCGACGGGCGAGACCTGCCCCGAGTGCGGCGCCCCCATCGTGGTGGTCAACACGGCGCGCGGCCCGTGGCGCATCTGCGTCAACATGGACTGCCCGACCAAGGAGAAGAAGCTCGCCCGCGGCCGCAAGACCACGACCAAGGCGAGCACGGCAAAGAAGACGACGGCGGCCAAGAAGACGACGGCTAAGAAAGCCACTGCCGCCAAGAAGGCGACCGCGAAGAAGTCGACTGCCAAGAAAGCAGCCGCCGACAAGTAACGGCGCAGTCGGAACATTGACTAAAACAAAAACGAGCGAGGACCTCAAAATCCTCGCTCGTTTTTTATCCGGCAGTTAGGGACGTTTCTTTTCTGCCGGCAGTTTAGGAACGTCCCTAACTGCCGGCTCGGGAACGACAAAGCGCTAGTTCACTTCGACGGGTTTGGCGCCGGGGTAGCGCTCCTCAAAGTCTAGGCGGTACTTATTGTCATTGGTGCCCGCCACGTTGTCGCGCGACAGCGGCGCCACGATCTCATTCTTGTGGTCCGCAGGCTTGGCGTATTTCAGGCTGATCTCCCAGGCATCACAGATTGCGTCAATGCGGTGATTCAGGTCGTCGTACAGGGCAACGATGTCTTTCCAGGAGCTGTAGTTCTTGGAGCTCGTCGGGACGTCTAGGTCCTCGACGATGTCGTAATACTGCTCGATGGTGTCCTCCGTGCGCTCGGCGACGTCGGCGAGATTTTGACGGGTGGTTCGATCCTCTTCCAGATAGCTGCCGTTGAAGTTCTGCGCGCAGCCACGGACGCAGTTGTCGAGGTCTTCGAGCAAGTCGTAGTATTCGCTCAGTCGGCGGTAGAGGTTCTGCTCGGAGAGCGTTGCTTCGCCGCCATCCTCGTCGTCATCGTCATCATCGTCGTACAGGCTGTTGGGATCGCCGAGAGGCTTTAGGTCATCGTCATCGACGTCATGGTGCAGCTTAGCTACCTCGGCAGTCGTCTGCGTGGCGGCGTTGTCGAAAGGCTTGATCACAAAGAAAACGACCAGGGCGATGATGATCGCCACCAGCACAACGATAACGGCGATAAGCGGCCCGGTGCCGCTCTTTTTGGGAGCGGGGGTCTGTGGCGAAGCGGGCGCGTATGCGGGAGCCGGCTGCTGTTGGGGCGAGCCGCTCGCGACGGGTATGCGCTGCGTGGTCTCGACGGCCGCGGGGCTTGCGGCGGGGTCGGGTCGATAGGCGAGGGGGTCGTCCGCCTTGGCTTGCGGCGTATCGAGGGAACCGGTCTGCTCAAAAGCGGGCTGGCTATCGCTCGCGACTGTTTGCTCAACGGGTGCACCGCACGAGGTGCAGAACTTGGCATTATCTGCAAGAAGCTTGCCGCACGAGGCGCAATACCGAGACATTGCCACTCCTTTCGCCACATTTCAATGCAATACGACGATTATACCCAGCGTCCAAAATTCCCCATCATAAGTTGCGGTGAAATAGGGACTGTTTGGCGGTCTCAGAGCTTCAATCAGTCCCTATTTCACCGCAACTTTGGAAAGGCACCTTTAGCCATTGGGGACGCACCGAGCACTGGGGTATCATGGCTTGGTTGATATATATCTGCATTTACGCGCCTTGTAGGAAGGGGCTGCGCCCATGGCTTTTGAGCCCGCTCAACATAGCTTCATTACGCTCGAGGGTGTCGATGGCGCCGGTAAATCTACGCAGGCGCGCCTGCTTGCCCGTGCGCTCGAGCTCGCTGGCTACCAGGTTGTGAGCCTGCGCGAGCCGGGCGGTACCGCCATCAGCGAAAAGATCCGTGCTCTGCTGCTCGACCCTGCCAATACGGCGATGGGCGACACCTGCGAGTTGCTGCTCTACGAGGCGGCACGCGCTCAGTTGGTGCACGAGGTCATCGCGCCCGCCCTTGCTGCCGGCAAGGTGGTCCTGTGCGATCGCTTCTACGATTCCACGACCTGCTACCAGGCGTTTGCCGATGGCCTCGATCGTCAGATGGTGCGCGATGCCAACAACCTGGCCGTCGCGGGTACGCACCCGGCGCTCACGCTCGTCTATCACATCACGCCCGAGCAGGCGGCGCTGCGCATGGCAGCCCGTGGCGCGGCAGATCGCATGGAGGCTAAGGGCATGGCCTTCCAAGAGCGTGTCTACCAGGGTTTTTGCGCAATTGCCGCCGAGGAGCCAAACCGCGTAAAGCTCATCGACGCGACCGCGTCCATCGAGGACGTATTCGCACAGACGGTCGAGCAGGTTCGCGCCTACGGCCTCGATATTTCCCAGGACGCCGTCACCGCCGCGCTTGCCCAGGAGGCCGAGTAACATGGCCCCCGCTCAGGCAAGCCTGCTGGCCAAGCTCGACACCCAAGAGCGCGTGCGCGACTTTTTGACCAACGCCGTCGCCAGCGGTCGCGCATCGCACGCCTACCTGTTTTTGGGCGCGCCCGGCGCGGGCAAGCTCGACGCCGCGTGGGCGCTCGCCCAAGCCTTCCTGTGCGAGCAGGATGGCTGCGGCTCATGCGATAGCTGCGTGCGCGTCGCCCGCCATACGCACCCCGACGTGCACTATTACACGCCCGAGAGCGCCACGGGCTACCTCATCGCCCAGACCCGCGAGCTGCTCGATGACGTGCCTCTGGCGCCCATCCGTGCCAAGGCCAAGGTCTACATCATCGACCGGGCCGAGCAGCTGCGCGCCAACACCGCCAACGCACTGCTCAAAACACTCGAGGAGCCGCCCGAGGGCGTTATGTTTATCTTGCTGGGCACCTCGGCAGACGTGATGCTGCCCACCATCGTGAGCCGCTGCCAGTGCGTGCCGTTTCGGCTGGTATCGCCCGCCGTCGCCGCGCAGGCCGTGAGCCGCGCCACCGGTCAGGACCCTGCGCGTTGCCGCATGGCCGTCGCCGTGGCGGGAAGCCCCACGCGTGGCATCGAGTTCCTCAAGAGCGCCGAGCGCCAGGACGCCCGCCGTCAGATGGTTCGCGCCATCGATTCGCTCATCGCCGCCGACGAGGCCGACGTGCTCAGCCGCGCCAAGTCACTCATCGTCGCCGTTAAGGCGCCGCTCGCCGAGGTCAAGTCCACACAGGAAAAGGTGCTCGAGCAAAACGCCGACTACCTGTCGCGTGGAGCATTGAAGCAGCTTGAGGACCGCAACAAGCGCGAACTCAACGCGCGCGAGCGTTCGGGTATCATGGAAGCGCTGGCGAGCGCGCGGACGCTCATGCGCGACGTGCTGCTGACGCTTCAGGACGAGGCAGCCGACGTGGTGAACGAAGACGTGCGCGACACGATCGGTCGGCTTGCCGCCGCGACCAATGTTGCGGGTGCCACCCAGGCGCTCGAGGCAGTCGCGACCGCCGAGCGCAACATCGCCAGAAACGTTACTCCCCAGCTGGCCATCGAGGTCATGCTGTTCGATATCAGGAAGGCACTGAAATGCCGTTAGTCGTACCCGTTAAGTTTACCTACGCCTCGCGCGACCTGTGGTTCGATCCGCAGGATCTGGATATCCTCGAGGCCGATTATGCCATTTGCTCCACTGAGCGCGGAACCGAGATCGGCCTGGTCACGGCCGATCCCTTCGAGGTGCCGCAAGACGAGATCGGTCAGCCGCTCAAGCCCGTGCTGCGCGTGGCGAGCGACATCGACCTGCAGCTTGCCGATGACCTGGCCATCCAGGGCGACGAGGCCATGGTCGACTTCCGCCGCCTGGTCAAGGAGCTCGACCTCGAGATGAAGCCGGTCGGCGTCGAGTACCTGTTTGGCGGCGAGAAGGCCGTGTTCTACTTTGCGGCCGAGGAGCGCGTCGATTTTCGCCAGCTCGTCAAGGATCTGTCCTCGACGCTGCACATTCGCGTCGATATGCGCCAGATCGGCGTGCGCGACGAGACCCGCCTGGTGGGCGGCTATGCCCAGTGCGGACAGGAGCTCTGCTGCACGCGCTTTGGCGGACAGTTTGAACCCGTCTCGATTCGCATGGCAAAAGAGCAGGACCTGCCGCTCAATTCCTCCAAGATCAGCGGCGTGTGCGGTCGTCTGATGTGCTGCCTGCGTTATGAGTTCGAGGCGTACAAGGACTTTAAGAGCCGTGCGCCCAAAAAGAAAACGCTCATCGATACGCCGCTCGGCAAGGCGCGTATTCAGGAATATGACACGCCGCGTGAGCAGCTGGTGCTGCGCCTGGAGAACGGCAAAGTCTTTAAGGTCAACCTGGCCGATATGACGTGCTCGGAGGGCTGCAAAAAGAAGGCTGCCGAGCAGGGCTGCAACTGCCGCCCCGATTGCGTGACACGCGATGTGCTCGAGCGCATCGAATCGCCCGAGATGCGCCTGGCGCTCATGGAACTCGATCGCGAGAACGGCGTCGACGTGGGCGATGGTCTGTCGAGTGCCGACCGTCTGGCCGGCACGTCGATGCCCAAGCGCCGTCGTCGCGATGCCGAATCCGATGCTCGCGCCGGTCAGGGGCAGGGCGAGGGCCGTGGCCGCGGAAAGGGCCGTGGTAAGGTTGAGGCACCCGAGGCCGAGGAGGCCGCCGGTGGCCGTCGTCGTCGCAAACGCTCGGGTTCGGGCGATGCCGGCGAGGTCGCTCCCGCAGGCAAGAACGCTTCCCGCGAGCGCGAGGCTCAGCAGCCCCAGCAGCAGAATCGCGGCGGTGGCATGAACCCCACACGCCGTCGTCGCCGTCATCTGTCGAGCGAGGAGCGCGAGGACGCCTTCCGCGCCGCAGCTGCTCGCGAGGCTGGTGCCGCTTCCAAGGGCCCCTCGGTCTCCGATGCGCCTGCCGACAAGGGCGGCAAGTCACGTGGCGAGGAGGAGCGCGCGCCGCGTCCGCGCCGTCGCCATTCCTCGGGCGCGCAACAGAAGCCCTCAGTGCCCTCCGTGGCCGATCAGGTCTCGGATGGCGAGGTCAAGGTCACGCGCCGTCGTCCCGGAGATGGCGGGGGAGCGGCTGCCAAGGCTTCGCGTGGCGCCGCTCGCGACGAGCGCGAGCCGCGCGAGGATCGCGGTGGCGAGGGCTCGGCCGACCAGGGTCAAAAGCGCCGTCGCCGTCGTCGTTCCCGCAAGCCGCGCCAGGATGGTGGCGAGGGCTCGACCCCGTCTTCGTCCGCACCACAACCGCCCGCCGGCGAATAACGCCCGCGAGCGGATTTAACCCGCCTTGCCCCGAGCGCATCGGGGTATCATAGCGCCGAATCAACAACCCTCCCTGCGATTGAGCGTAGGGAGGGTTGTGTCTTGAAGAGCCATCTGAACATATTGAGCCGTCTGCAGAGTGCCGGTGCCCTACCGTTTGCGGACGAATTGCTACCGTTTGCCGAGCGCGCGACGTACGAGGCGCTCGAGGCATTGTCGCCAACACGATGTACCGGCTGCGAGCGCGCCGGTGCGCTTATTTGCCAAGACTGCCTGGCCGCGCTCACGCTCATCGACCCACGTCATAGCTGCACCCGATGTGGCGCCCCGTTTGGGGATTTGCTGTGCACTGAGTGTTCGGTCGAGGGCACGTCCTCGGCAATGGCGGAGGCGCTCGACCGCTGCCTGGCGTGCGCCGTCTATGCGCATCCGCTGCCGCGCATCATTAAAGCGTACAAGGATGCGGGCGAGCGACGTCTGGCTCCGTATCTGGCGGAGCTGCTCTACGACACCGCCCTGCATGCCCAGGTCGTAGCTCCCGATCGCTACGGAGGCGTGCTTTCCGGTGCGGATGCGGTGGTGTTTGTGCCTGCGACGGCGGCAGCGTTTCGGCGGCGTGGTTTTGATCATATGGAGGCTATTGCGCGCCCATTTTGCGAGCTGTCGGGTGTTCCTCTGCTCGATGCTCTCGTCAAGTACGGGCATGGCGACCAGCGCGAACTCGGTCGTGAGGAGCGCCGCGAGCGTGCCCGAGGTATGTACGAGACGGTTGAGGACGTGCACGGCCGCCGCCTGCTGCTTATCGACGACGTTATCACCACGGGTGCGACGATGGCAGCGGCTTCGGCGGAACTCAAGCGCGCCGGTGCCACGGCCGTTGATGGCCTCGCTATCGCACGCGTTTGGTAGGGGTGATTCATGTGGCGGTAACAATCAGGTGGTGCAACAAACCGACAAAAGAGCAGCTAGCGGCTTCCGTAATCCTAACAGGCGCCTCGGCGCTACGCATGATGCGCGCCGAGCGCCGGCAGATGGGCTACATAAGCTGGAAGGACCTCGATCCCGATGAAGAGCGCCGTGTGCTGCGCACGTCGTCGCCCTCGACCGAGGACATCTATCTTCCCGACTTGGTGCGGATTGGGGCCGCAAGCGGCGAGGTGCAAGAGGATTTGTGCTTGCTGGTAGGGTCTGCAGCGCAGCGCCGCCGCATTCTTGGCGTGAGCTGGTCCGTATGCTCTGGGTTGCCCGCCGGCTCGATTCTAGAGGTGGAACCAGGGGTGTACAGTCTATCTCCCGAGGCCCTTTGTGTTGCCGTCGCCCGCGAGGTCGGCTGTATCCAGGCATTTGCCCTGGCCCAGGAGCTGTGCTCTAAGATTTCGCTGAGTGACCGCGGGCAGTATCTACCTCCCTACACATCGCCTGTCGTGAACAAATTGGCAAAGGACAAAGACCAGCCGCCAGATGTCGGTTACTTTGAGGTCGAGTCCGTGCTGACACCCGATTGCCTGGTAGATTACCTCGCGGCATGCAAGGGGAATGTGGCCAAACAGCTGCTGCGCCTGTGTCCCTACCTGTCAGAAAATCTGCGCTCGCCCATGGAGTGCATCATGCTCGCTCTGTTTTCGCTTCCGTTTTCCTATGGCGGATTTGCCTGCGGTCCCTTTAAGACCGACTACAAGATCGAGTTCGATGACCGTGCGCAGGCAATCTCGGGGATGCCGCATGCAGTTTGCGATGCGTATCAGGAAGCAGCCCAGTTTGACCTGGAATACAACGGTGAGCTGGGCCATTCCTCCCGGAGGGGACGTATCCATGATGAAAAACGCAACACGGGCTTGATTACTATGGGAATCGAGGTCGCGACGGTCAATAACGAGATGCTCTGCGACATGGAGGCAATGGAGGCGCTCGCATGGCGCATGCACCAGCGTATGCGAAAGCGGTACCGGAATCGTGTCGATGCCCGCAGGAAAAAGCAAGAGGCGCTGCTTAACACGCTGCGGGCGTGTTTTGGGCTTAAACCCGCCTAACAATGCTCTGAAACAGGGGGTTGGATATATGCTCTGGCCAAAATATAGCAAATATGAGTACTGCTACAAATTCAGTAACAGTAAAATCAGGGATTTTGGGACTGGAAGATGGGGTAAATTAGAAAGTTATTAAACAAATGTGGAATATCCTGGCATCAATCTGACGTTATAGAGCGTGAAAACAGCTTGCAGAGCCAAAAACTCCTGCTACTAAATTGGTAACAGTACTCATATTTGCTATTTTTTGGCCACGGCACCCTGAGACGGGTGCCCCGGAGCTCCCCGTAGGGGAGCTCCGGGCTTCATAGGGGCACGAATAGCCCGCTCCGACCTGCGAAATCTGTACTCGCGATGCGAATAACGCCCCTAACCTTAAACTTTAGCTTGAACTTAGCTATAATGCGCTACGTTCCTGCCAGGCTGTGGTTGCGGACGGACGAAATGCCCGTCCTAGTCCAAGACAGACGCGGTCAAAGGGATCCACGTAAGCGACCGCGTGCGCGCGGCGCGATCATGGCGCGTCCTAGATGTAAGCCGCACCGTCCGTTCTACTTTCTTTGGGGCAATACCGCCTCGCGGGCGAGCGGGTCAGTCGTGAAGGTGGCTGCGGCCTCCCGAGCAAACACCCCGGTGCGCAAGTGTGGGGTCAAATACCAGGTCAGCTGGTGGGAACAACCTGATATTCCGCGCAACGCACGGATTGTATACGACACAGAAGGCAGGGTAGTGGACATGGTGAGGGGCAGCTTGATGCACGCGGCTCGGTTAGGTGCTGGGACCGCAGCGGTCATCGCCGTTTTGGGCCTGAGCGGATGCGCGTTCAACCCGCTGTCTACGTTCACGACTCCCACGATCGACCAGATCGAGTACGAGACCGTCACGCCGGCGGTGTCGGACGATGCCCTGGTCACTCCCGGAACCCTGACGGTCGCCCTCGATACTTCCGATGCGCCGCAGGCAATGCAGGGCGCCGACGGCGAGCTCACGGGATATGCGGTCGACGCCGCCCGCGCCCTCGCAAGCCGCATGGGCCTTAAGGTTGCCTTTGTCGATGCGTCCTCGGCAGGTTCCGCGCTCGGCGACAAAAAGGCCGATATCTTTATCGGCGAGATTAACTCCACGGACGGGGACATTAGCTCGCTCGGCACCTGCCTGTACGATGCCACTTCCGTGTTCGGTAAAACTAGCGATGGTGGGTCGCTAAGCGTTTCCACCGATACCCTTAACACGTCCACCCTGGGCGTTCAGGCGTCCTCGGCCTCGCAGGAGGCGCTTGCTAAGCAGAGCATCACCGCCAACCAAAAGACCTACTCCAACATCAACGAGTGCTTTGAGGCGCTCGAGTCCGGCGAGGTCGACTATGTGATCTGCGACTCCACGGCCGGCGGCTACCTTGCACGCCTGATGAGCGAGATCTCCTATGTCGGTGCGCTCGAGGCGCCCTCGACGCTTGGTGTTGTGGGCCTCTCGTCCAATGACGAACTATGCCGTGCCGTGAGCGATGCCCTCGACGGTATTACGGCCGACGGCACGCTCGAGGCGGTCCACTGCGTCTGGTATGGCACGATGCCCTACGACCTCACCACTAAGACGGTTTCGGGCGCTAACGTGCAGCCGGGCGACTCTGAGTCCAGTGAGACCACGTCCTCCGGCAGCGAGTCCTCCGATTCCAACAATGAGACCGCATCCTCCGAGGACAAATCGTCCAGCCAGGAAGGCGCCATCACCGACGACGACATTAACAAACTCAATAGCTAGTTATTGCTAGGGGTGGTGTCTCCTATACGTTGGAAAGGACACCTCTTCACGGTTTCAACACGCACTGCCGGGTTTCCCCAATAGGGGAGCCCGGCTTTTTCATCCCTATAAAACCAGCAGGTCAAAGCCAATTTTCGAGACCAAATACAAATCTGTGGGCTCCCTCCTATAGCGCACTTTGCCATGGAAAAGTACGAGACTTCGGTATGCGGTATCAAGCAATCGTTATTCGGGTCTTTAGGAATCCGCGTGATTAAATGCACGGCAATGGGTACATAGCCAGTACAGTAAGTCCCCGAGGCAGATTGGAGCCACGTATGGATATCAAGGTTTCTGGACGCAAGACGACGGTAACCGATGCTCTGCGTGCGCATGTGGATGAGAAGATCGGCGAGGCGCTCAAGGTTTTCGATATCGAGCCCATGACGGTCGACGTTGTACTTCGCTATGAGAAGAACCCCTCGAACCCCAACCCGGCAATCGTCGAGGTTACGGTTCGTGCCCGCGGTTCGGTGATTCGCGTTGCTGAGCACGGTGCAGATATGTACGCCGCCATCGACCTCTCCGCCGATAAGGTCACCCGCCAGCTGCGCAAGTTCAAGACCAAGGTTGTGGACAACCGCCAGGGCGGTGCCAGCGCCGCGGATGTCGCACCGGTCGAGCGCGTTGAGGATCTGGCCGACCTGCTGCTGCCCGAGGAAGAGGACGACCTGCTCGTCCGCGAGAAGGTTATCGACGTCACCCCGATGACTGAGGAGCAGGCGCTGGTGCAGACAGATCTGCTCGGCCACGACTTCTACGTGTTCGAGAACGCGACGACTGGCCTCATCAATGTGGTGTATCACCGTAAGAATGGTGGATATGGCATCATCAAGCCCCGCATCGAAACACTTGACGAGTAAAATACGTTAACTTGCATGAGTTAACGGTTGGCGGCCATCCCATGCGGGTGGCCGCCTTTTTACGTAAGGAGTCGCTTTGATGGACAAGGCCGCATCCGCCGGTCATTCGGACCGTTGCCGCATCGTCGTCGATACCTGCTGCGACTTTAGCCCCGAGGTCGCCGCGAACCTCGATGTCGATATCCTGGGTTTCCCCTTCATTATCGATGGCGAAGAGCGCACGGACGACATCTGGTCGAGCATCACACCCAAGGAGTTCTACGACCGGATGCGCGCCGGTGCCCGCGTGTCCACCTCGGCTGTGTCGCTCGGTCGCTATATCGAGTTCTTTACCGAGTGCGCCAAAGAGGGCACGCCCACGGTCTACCTGTGCTTTACCTCGGCGCTGTCGTCGAGCTACAACTCCGCGTGCCAGGCGGCAGATGCCGTGCGCGCCGAGTATCCCGATTTTGAGCTTTACGTGGTCGACAACGCTCTGCCCTGTGCGACCGGCGCGCTCTTGGCGCTCGAGGCCGTGCGCCAGCGTTCGGCGGGACTGACCGCCAAGCAGCTGGTCGATTGGGCAAACGAGGCAAAGACCTACGTCCACGGCTACTTTACGCTCGAGAGCTTTGACGCGCTGGCTGCCGGCGGCCGCATTCCGCCCGCGGCGGCTCAGCTCACGGCAAAGCTCGATGTCAAGCCCGAGCTCTCCTACGACCTGGCCGGCTCGCTGTCGCTGATCGGCGTCAACCGCGGCCGCAAGAAGGCGCTCAAGTCCATCCTCAAGTCGTTCCGCGAGAACTACGTGCCCGATCGCACCATGCCCATCGCCATCATGACGGCCGATGCCGAAAAGGATGGTGACTGGCTCGAAGCCGCCATCCGCAAGGAGGAGGGTTGCGCCGACGTCACGATCATTCGCGGCTCCGTGGGTCCCACCATCGGCTCGCACGTGGGCCCCGGCATGGTGGCCTGCGCGTTTTGGGGTAAGAACCGCGCCGACAAGGCGTCGCTTTCCGATCGCATCGCCCGCCGCGTGCGCGGTCAGTAGGCAAGCGCTGCGGCCGTAATCGATCCCAACTACAGCCCAAACGCTGGCACCGAGTATTCAACCTGGTAATAACACCCAACCCAAAAGGAAAGGTTTCATGGCAAACAAGCTCTCCGTCGCATTTATCGGCACCGGAATCATGGGTGCCCCCATCGCCGGTCACATCCTGGATGCCGGCTATCCCGTCACGGTCAACAACCGCACCAAGTCCAAGGCTGCCGCGCTTATCGAGCGCGGCGCCGCCTGGGCCGATACGCCGGCCGACGCCGTGGCGAACGCCGACGTCGTCTTTACCATGGTGGGCTATCCCTCCGAGGTCGAGGAGCTCTACCTGGCGGGCGACGGCCTGCTCGCGTGCACTAAGCCCGGCGCGGTCTTGATCGACCTCACCACGAGCTCGCCCGAGCTTGCCCGCGACATTGCCGAGGCCGCCCAGGTTTCTGGTCGCATGGCGTTTGACTGCCCCGTCACCGGCGGCGAGTCGGGCGCTATCGCCGGTACGCTCACGGCTATCGTGGGCGCTACCGAGAACGACATCGCGCCGGTCCGCGACATCCTTGCCACCTTTGCGGCCAACATCTGCTGCTTCGACGGCGCCGGCAAGGGCCAGGCTGCCAAGCTCGCCAACCAGGTGTCGCTGGGCGCCTGCATGGTCGGCATGGCAGACGCCATGGCATTTGCCGAGCTGAGCGGCCTTGATCTGGAGAAGACCCGCCAGATGATCCTGGGCGGTACCGGCAAGTCCGGCGCCATGGAGAGCCTGGCTACCAAGGCGCTCGACGGCGACTACAAGCCCGGCTTTATGGTCGAGCACTTCATCAAGGACCTGCGCTTGGCGCTCGCCTATGCCGACGATCGCGAGCTTGCGCTGCCCGGCGCCGACGTGGCCTTTACGCTCTACGACATGCTCGATGCCATCGGTGGTGCCAAGCTGGGCACCCAGGCCATCACGGTCCTCTATAAGGAGGAGGCCGACGCCATCGCCGCCGGTCTGGACTGGTCGCAGTATCGTCCCGAAGAGCACGGTGCTCACGAGGACGGCTGCGGTTGCGGCGAGCACGGCGACGACCATGAGTGCGGTTGCGGCCACCACCATGGCGAGGACCACGAGTGCTGCGGCGGCCACGGCCATGACGACGGCCATGAGTGCTGCTGCGGCCACCATCACGGGGAGTAGCGCCCATGAGCTGGACGTTCGTGGTACTAGCGCTGGTGCTCTTTCTCTTTGCGATCTACATTGGCTTTTTGTGCGGCCAGTGGGCGTGCGAAAAGCGCGTGATCACCAAGCGCGACTACTGGATTGCCAACTTTGCGGGTGCGGCGGCAGTCGTCTTGCTGACCTGGGTGTTTTCGCTGTTCCCGCTGGTGCAGTTTGCGCCGATCGGCTGGCTCGGCGGCTTTATCGCCGGTCTTAAGATGAGCTTTGGCGAGTCCGTTGGTCCATGGCGCAAGCACGACGAGGTTTTTAACGTCAACAAGGCTCATCGCGCCGCCGCCGACGCGGGCGACGCCGAGGAGCGCCGCCGTGCGCGTCGCAATGGCGCGGCCGACCGACAGCTCATCTCGGTCACCGATGACAGCAAGGGTGCTGGCAAGCACGCTAAGAAATAGTAAGAAGAGGTAACTATGGCAGAAAACAAAGACGAACAGCTCACCGACGAGGAGCTGGCACAGCTTCAGCTGGCAGAGGAGAACGAGAACGCCGTCGACCGTCTGGTCAAGGAGCTCGGCTGCCCCACGCGCCGCATCCGCCAGTTTGCCGCCCGCGTGCTGCACCTGCTTGCCGAGCGCGATCCGCAGCGCGTCGTGCCCTGCGTGCCCGCGCTGATCGAGGCGCTCGACCGCCCCGAGGCGCAGACCCGCTGGGAGGCCCTCGATGCCCTGACGGCGCTCGCTACCACCTGCCCCGAGCAGCTGGGCGATGCCTTTGAGGGCGCCGAGACCGCGCTGTTCGACGAGATCTCCTCCACGCTGCGCTATGCCGCCTTCCGCCTGCTGTGCGTGTGGGGAGCTACGGGCGTCGAGCGTTCGCGCGAGGCTTGGCCCATCCTGGATGAGGCCATCCAGTGCTACCACGGTGACCTTGAGTATCGCGATATGCTCGGTTGCCTGTACGAGTTTGGCCAGGGCGAGATCGACGCCGAGGTCGCCGAGAAGCTCGCGCTGCGCCTTAAGTTCGACGCCGAGAACGGTAAGGGCAGCTATCTCAAGGCCCGTTCGAGCGAGATTTGCGAAATGCTTGTTAAACGTTTTGGCCTGGATCTCTCCAAAAAGAAGAAGCGTGCTAGCGTTAAAAAATCTGACGACGCTGAAGACGAGGAGTAACAGATTATGGCGCACGATGTAGTCCTGATTCCCGGTGACGGTATCGGTCCCGAGATTACGCAGGCCATGCGCCGCGTGGTCGAGGCTGCCGGTGTCCAGATCAATTGGAACGTCCAGGAGGCCGGTGCCGGCGTCATGGACGAGTTTGGCACGCCGCTGCCCCAGCACGTGCTCGATGCAGTCGCCGAGACCAAGGTTGCCATCAAGGGCCCCATCACCACGCCGGTCGGCACGGGTTTCCGCAGCGTCAATGTGGCCCTGCGCAAGCACTTCGACCTGTACGCCTGCGTGCGACCCTGCCTGTCGCAGCCGGGCGACGGCTCGCGCTTCCGCGACGTTGATCTGGTTATCGTGCGCGAGAACACCGAGGATCTCTACGCCGGCATCGAGTTCGATGAGGGCACTGCCGAGGTCGAGGAGCTCTCGCAGCTCGTCGAGTGTTCGGGCCAAAAGACCTTCGCCGCCGATTCCGCGATTTCAATCAAGCCGATCTCCATCGCCAAGAGCCGACGCATTGTGGAGTATGCCTTTGAGTATGCCCGCCGCTGCGGCCGCAAAAAGGTGACGGCCGTGCATAAGGCCAACATCATGAAGGCGACCGACGGCCTGTTCCTGCGCGTTGCGCGCGAGGTGGCCGCCAACTATCCCGATATCGAGTTCAACGACAAGATCGTCGACGCCACCTGCATGGGTCTGGTCCAGAACCCCAATGACTTCGATGTCCTGGTGCTGCCCAACTTGTACGGCGACATCGTCAGCGACCTGTGTGCTGGCCTGGTAGGCGGCCTGGGTATGGCCCCCGGCTCCAACATCGGTGCCGACTGCGCAATCTTTGAGGCAACGCATGGCTCCGCGCCCGATATCGCCGGTCAGGATATCGCCAACCCCACGGCCGAGATCCTCTCTGCTGCGATGATGCTCGATCACCTGGGCGAGAACGACGCTGCCAATCGCATTCGCGCCGCCGTCTCTGCCACGCTCGACGAGGGCGAGCAGGTTACCGGTGACGTGCGTCGTGCCCAGACCGGCTCCGTTGAGGGCGCGGTGGGCACGCAGGCCTTCGCCGATGCCGTTATCGCGCACCTGGCCTAAGGTATGCACGCTGCAAACGCCTAAATAGTACTTAAGTGTTTGCGTATAACCTAAGAATCAATACGCCCGGCGCTCTGCCCGGCGTATTCTATTGGGGACTATGTTTCCTAACAAGGAGTAACTGATATGGGTCTGATTCAAAAGAAGGACGAGAAGGACGAGATCGACGGCATCCAGATCATCGAGCGCGGCGAAGGCCCCGACGGTGATGAGGACGAGAAGATCGACCTGGTCGCCGGCACGTCTGCCGAACATATTGCCGCCGGCACGACCGCCGAGGAGGAGGACGCTCGCCTGGAGGCAAAGATCGCCGCGGATGCAGCTGACGAGAACCTCATGCCCGAGGAACAGGACGAGGACGACGACTCCGACGTGGACGACCACGCTTGCAAGCACAAGAAGACGATGATTGCCGCCTTTGTGGTCGCCGTCGTGATTGCTGCCGTGGTCGGCTTCTTTATCGGCAACGGTGGTTTTGGCGGCAAGGGCGTCGGCTCGGCGACCCTTACCGAGGACCAGCTCGATTCGACCGTGGCAAGCTATAGCTACAACGGCAAGAAGAGCGACATCACCGCGCGTGAGGCCATCGAGAGCCAGTACAGCCTCGACACCGTCAAGGACGACGACGGCAACTACACCGCTCCGTCTGCCGACGTTATCCTGTCCTACGTGCGCAACCAGATTCTGCTGGACGCTGCCGAGGACGAGGGCATTACCGTCTCTTCCAAGGAAATGAAGCAGTACGCCGAGGATTCCATCGGCACCTCCGACTACAAGACCATGGCCACGCAGTATGGCGTGTCCAAGGATCAGGCCAAGCAGATCGTCCGCCAGTCCGCGACGCTGCAGAAGCTCTACAAGAAGAAGGTTGGCGATAGCTCCGCAAGCATGCCGACCGCCCCGACCGAGCCTGCTGACGGCAACGAGGAGACCGCGAGCAAGGACTACGCCGACTACATCATCAACCTTGCCGGCGACGAGTGGGATAGCTCAAAGGGCACTTGGAAGGACGCCGATAGCACCTATGCCAAGGCCTTTGCCGATGATGCCTTTACGGCCGATAGCGCTACCTATAAGCAGGCCATGACCGCCTATTACACCGCCTACCAGCAGTATTCCTCGCAGGCCTCAGGTGCTAGCTCCAAGTGGACCGAGTATGCTAACGGCCTCTATGCCAAGGCCAACATCAGCATCTACGGCCTGTTTGCGTAAAGATTTGTCTGAGCCACCGAGCGCGTAGCCGAAATATCTGAATAAGCCCGCTAGAACGGATGTTGTTCTAGCGGGCTATTTGCGTTTAGGCGCTGGTGGCTAAATTATGCCTATGAATCTTTAAGCCCAAAAAGACTATCGGCTTCATCGTCGGATATATATTCCAGTACATCGCCTGGTTGGCAGTCGAGTGCCCGGCATATCGCATCAAGAGTTGAAAAGCGCACGGCAGAAACCTTGCCCGTCTTGATGCGCGACATATTGACCTGGGAGATGCCCACACGTTCCGCAAGCTCTTTGGATGAAATCTTGCGTTCGGCGAGCATGCGGTCAAGCCGCAGAATAATCATGGATCCCCCTAGAGCAACTCGTCATCTTGTTTTTGCAGGATATACCCGTAGCGGAAGATGCTAGCAATCAGGCAAATAATCAGGCCTGCAAAGAGCATGGAGGGCTCGAATAACGGGCCGACGAACGCATCCGTAAAGCTGCCGCCAAATCCTGAGAGTATCATTCCCGTGATAACGGCACCAAGAAGCCTCACGGCAACGCCGCCGATAAGGAATAAATGTCCTACTCGACGAAGTGTCTGGTTACATTCAAGGTCAAATGGCCTGCCTTCCTTTTCAATGTTGAAGAAAAGCCTGCGCACGCTTATCGCGATGGTAAGCGCGAGACATGTCATCAAAAGGCTCCCTATGGCAGTGTGACCATCGTGTGCGACGAGCATAAGTGGGGCCTGCGCATCGGTACCGACGATAGCAAGGCACGGCCCTTCGCCGGCTTGAAGTTCTACGGATTGGAGACACGAGCCTTGGGAGAGGCCAGGCAATATGAGTAGAAGGTCAATCGCAATGACTGCGAGGAGCCCCAGAGCGAGCGCGGTGGTAATGCAGATCGTGGCCCATTTGCAGATGCGAGCGAGCTTCCTCAGTTTGGCTACCGTCTGTTCGCGGCTGATGGTTTCATTCGATATAGATGCGTTTCGATGGACCATAACCCCTCCAATCGGCGTTTTGGATGATACTTGTATCATATCAGAATTAACGATAAACGATAAATAATTACGGATACTGAGTAAGTAATGATTGAAAACGATTGGCGTGAGCTATTAGCTCATTTTGGATGCCGGAGTTTGGCGCGCGGGGGATGAGGACAAATGTCAAAACTTCCCGTGATCGCGCAAGCGCTCCATCGCGTTTCCCCGATTCATATGGGAAAACAACTGCAAACGATTGCAAGTAACCGGTGAACGGTCGAAAACTACCGTTCACCGATAATCTCAAAACTGGTTCTAACTGGTATTAAGTCAAAAAGACCAATTCACATATCTTCACAATGACCTGCAATTTTTCTACACGCTATTTTTAGCCGCCCTGCGTTGTTTAGACACCGGGAAAGATCCGTTCTTTTGCCAAAGCGTTTCGAAACGGTTTCAAAACCGCAGGTAGAAGTGTTAACGAGCGGTAAACGGTCGAAATATCACCGTGAGCGGTGCAAAAACGTTTTACTGTTTGAATCAGCGAAAGCGATCTCTTCTGGGGTGATATAGTGACAACAACACGTCACGTGGTTACTACCAGTTTAGAAACCACTGGTCTTCAAAGAACGCTTTCTAAAAAGCTTTAAGGGCAAGTGCCCGCTGGCTTCCGAAAATCATCGGACTCAGATCGTACACACCTTCGGAAGGGAAATTTGAATGGTTGGCTTTATTCTTACCGGTCATGGACAGTTCGCACCCGGCCTTGCAAGCGCTATCGCTATGGTTGCCGGCGACCAGCCTGCTTTTACCGTCGTTCCTTTTGAGGGCGATCAGGCCGCATCCTACGGTGAGGATCTCCGCGCCGCTATTACCGCCATGCGCGAGGAGTGCGATGGCGTGCTCGTCTTTACCGACTTGCTCGGTGGTACCCCGTTCAACCAGTCGATGATGATTGCCCAGGATGTCGACAACGTCGAGGTTCTGACTGGCACCAACCTTCCCATGGTTATTGAGCTCCTGTTCCTCCGCGGCAATGCCACGCTCGCCGAGCTTGGCGAGCAGGCCGTGACCGTTGGCCAGACGGGCATCACCGCCCAGACGGTCGCATCCGTTGCCGGCTCCGAGGAAGAGGATATCTTCGGCGACGAGGACGGCATCTAATGGCCGATTTCGGAGTCAACGTCCTGAGCTCCTCGGTCGCCCTTTTAGGCCTGCTTGTCATCATGGGCTTGATTTACACCATCTGGTCGCAAATCAACATGAAGAAGAAGCAGAAGTACTTCAAGGAGCTGCACACCGAGCTCAAGCCGGGTCAGGAGGTTCTTTTCGCCGGCGGTATCTACGGAACCGTCAAAGGCATCGAAGGCGAGAAGGTCCAGATCAAAGTCCGATCCGGAGCCGTCGTAGATGTTTCGCGTTACGCGATTCAGGAGATCAAGTAACTGTCGTCAGCAAATATCGAAAGGAAGCTGATCAACATGGCAGAACCCAACATTCTTCTTACCCGCATCGATAACCGACTGGTTCATGGTCAGGTTGCCACCCAGTGGAACTCCACTCTGGGCTCCAACCTCATCCTCGTCGCCAACGACGACGTGGCGTCCAACACCATGCGCCAGAACCTCATGAAGATGGCCGCTCCCGCCGGCGTCGCTACGCGTTTCTTCTCCCTGCAGAAGACCATCGACGTCATTGGCAAGGCGAGCCCGCGCCAGAAGATCTTCATCGTGGCCGAAACACCGGAAGACGTGCTTACGCTCGTCAAGGGCGGTGTGCCTATAAAGAAGGTAAACATCGGCAACATGCACATGTCGGAAGGAAAGCGCCAAGTCGCCACCTCCGTCGCAGTTAACGACGAGGATGTCGCTGCGTTTAAAGAGCTGCAGGAATTGGGGGTGGAGTTGGAGATCAGGCGCGTTCCGAGCACGCCTGTTGAGGACACGAGCAAGCTCTTCTCGTAATCCTCGTGATCCACGTTGTCAGGAGTGAAACCCTGACGTTCTGTACGTGATATCCAAAGTGCGTACATTCATTTTGAAAGGAGGAGCAAGATGGAATACTCGATCATCCAGATCGCTCTGGTCTTCGTCGTCACGTTCATCGCGGCAATCGACCAGTTTGACTTCCTCGAGTCTCTCTATCAGCCCATCGTCACCGGCGCCGTCATCGGTCTTATCCTTGGCGACCTCAACACCGGTCTTCTCGTGGGTGGTACCTATCAGCTCATGACGATCGGCAACATGCCGATCGGAGGCGCTCAGCCGCCTAACGCCGTCATCGGCGGCATCATGGCAGCCATTCTCGCTATCGCCACGGGCCTCGAGCCCAACGCGGCAGTCGGCCTCGCCATTCCGTTCGCTCTGCTTGGCCAGCTTGGCGTTACCCTGGTCTTCACGCTTATGTCCCCGCTTATGTCCACGGCCGATAACATGGCTCACAACGCGGACACCAAGGGCATCGAGCGCCTGAACTACTTCGCCATGGCTCTGCTTGGCCTGATCTTCGCTGTCGTCGTCACCCTGTTCTTCATCGCTGGCGCTACCATCGGTCAGACCATCGCTTCTGCCATCCCGACTTGGCTGCAGACCGGTCTGTCCGCTGCAGGCGGCATGATGCGCTTCGTCGGCTTCGCCGTCCTGCTCAAGGTTATGATGAACCGCGATATGTGGGGCTTCTTCCTCATGGGCTTTGGCCTCGCGCTCATCACCGTTGCCAACGATTCGCTGGCAACCCCTGCTCTGCTCATCCTCGCTCTCATCGGCTTCGGCATCGCTTTCTGGGACTTCCAGCAGCAGACCGAGCTGAAGGGTGCAGCTGTTTCTGACGGAGGTGACTTCGAAGATGGCATCTAATGAGTATGTGATCCCGGAGCACTACGAGGATCTCACTCCTGCTCCGCAGCTCGACCAGAAGACCCTCAACAAGATGGCTTGGCGCTCCTGCTTCCTGCAGGCATCGTTCAACTACGAGCGCATGCAGGCCGCTGGCTGGCTTTACTCCATCATCCCCGGTCTGGAGAAGATCCACACCAACAAGAACGACCTCGCGGCTTCCATGAGCCACAACCTGGAGTTCTTCAACACCCACCCGTTCCTCGTCACCTTTGTTATGGGCATCGTGCTTTCGCTCGAGCAGAACAAGGTTGACATCCCCACGATCCGCGCCGTCCGCGTCGCCGCAATGGGCCCGCTCGGTGGTATCGGTGACGCCCTGTTCTGGCTGACGCTCGTGCCTATCACGGCCGGCATCACCTCCAACATGGCCATCAACGGCAACGCCGCTGCGCCGATCATCTTCCTGGTGATCTTCAACGCCGTCCAGTTCGCTCTGCGCTTCTGGCTCATGAACTGGTCCTACAAGCTTGGCACCAGCGCTATTGACGCTTTGACCGCCAACATGCAGGCCTTTACGCGTGCCGCTTCCATCATGGGCGTCTTCGTCGTCGGTTGCCTGGTCGTCACCATGGGTGGCACCCAGATCAACCTCCAGATCCCCAACGGCACCACCCGTGGCCTCTCCGCTACTACCGTGATCGTCTCCGAGAAGGAGGCCGAGAACTTCACCGGTATGGAGGGCATCGATACCGAGACCGCTGAGGCCGGTACCATCGCCATGACCGATAAGGACGGCGACGCCCTCACCGCCACCGATGCCGACGGCAACCCTGTCGAGTGCGGCGTCACCGATCTGGGCAACGGCATGGAGTCCGTTACCTACGGCACCGTTACCGAGGATCCGGTCAACTTCTCTGTTGCCGACACCCTCAACACCATCGTCCCGAAGCTTGTCCCGCTTATGCTTACGCTGCTGCTTTACTACATGTTCGCTAAGCACAGCTGGACCCCGACCAAGGGCATTCTGCTGCTCTTCGTCCTTGGCATCCTGGGCGCTGGCCCGCTTGGTCTCTGGCCGAGCATCTGGTAAGGCTCTAGCTTGAGGGGTGTGTCCCTACGCGGCTCACACCCCGACCCCTTAAGCCATGTGTATGTTAAAAGCCGCGTGCTCGAAAGAGCGCGCGGCTTTTGTTTTCTTGATGATTCGGGTGTGGCAGACAGATAATGCTAAGCACCCTAGGTAGCTAGCCGAATTCGAGCAAAAGGGAGGATAGGATGGCAATCGGAGCGCGTAAGCAACCGCTGTACGATCAGCTGGTCGATATTCTGACCGAAAAGATCGACCATGAATATCGCGCCGGTGACATGATTCCTTCCGAGCGCGAACTTTCGGAGCGCTATGGTCTCTCGCGTACTACGGTACGCCTGGCTCTGCAGGAACTGGAGCGTTTAGGACTGGTGGTTCGGCAGCACGGTCGCGGTACCTTTGTGACCGACCGTTCGGCAAAGGCAACCAATCTTATGCAGTCCTACAGCTTTACCGAGCAGATGCGCGCGATGGGTCGCGACCCCGAGACCACGATTCTCGAGTTTTGCGAGATGGAGGCCGATAAAAATCTGGCCGAGCATATGGGATTGCGTATAGGTGATCGCATTTTTAAGCTTAAGCGCCTTCGTTCTGCCGACAACATGCCCATGATGGTCGAACGCAGCTATCTACCAGTTCGTCAATTTTTGTCCCTAAAGCGACCGCTGCTGGAGCGTAAGCCGCTTTATGATGTGATTGAGCAAGACTTTCAGCAAAAGATACGCGTGGCCGAAGAGGAGTTCTATGCGAGCATAGCCCGTCCCACCGACGCCCACCTTTTGGGAATTGTCGAGGGCTCGCCTGTGCTCGATTTGGTCAGGACTACGTATAACGAGTCAAACGAGGTTGTGGAGTATACACTCTCGGTTGCTCGTGCCGATCAGTTTAAATACAAGGTTTACCACCAGCGTAGCGACTAGTGTTCGCATCGTATCCATATGATGATTCTTTGCATTTAACTGGTTACTACCAGATAACCAACTGAAGTGTATAATTGCACGTCAGAGGATTACTTCTAGAGAGAGGTATTAGAAATGTTCGAGAAGAGTGTCGAGGAGCTCACCGAGCTCGGCGCCCAGATCACCACGGCCGAGATTGCTCAGCAGCCCGAGCTTTGGCGTGATACGCTCAACATCTATCGCGAGAACAAGGAGGCCATCGAGGCCTTCCTGGCCGAGGCTCGCGCTATGGGCGAGGGCCGTCTGTCCGTTGTCTTCACCGGTGCCGGTACGTCCGACTACGTTGGCGATACCTGCGCCCCGTACCTGCGTCACGCTGGCAACACTGATCTCTACGACTTTAAGCCCATCGCCACGACCGACATCGTGAGCGCCCCGCGCGACTTCCTACGCGCCGAGGATCCCACGCTCGTGGTTTCCTTTGCCCGCTCTGGCAACAGCCCCGAGAGCCTTGCCGCCGTTGCCGTTGCCAAGGAGCTCGTCCACAACGTCAAGTTCCTCAACATCACCTGCGCTCCCGAGGGCAAGCTCGCCGTCGAGTCTGCCGATGATCCCAACGCGCTGACGCTGCTCATTCCGCGCGCCAACGACAAGGGCTTCGCCATGACCGGTTCTTATTCCTGCATGACCCTGCTCTCCACCCTTATTTTTGACACTGCCTCTGACGAGCAGAAGGCCGAGTGGGTCGAGACCATCGCCAAGATGGGCGAGGAGGTCATCTCCCGTGAGCCCGAGATCGCCGATTACCTGGCTGGCGACTTCAACCGCGTGACCTACTTGGGTTCTGGCTCCTTCGGTGGCCTTGCCCAGGAGAGCCAGCTCAAGATCCTTGAGCTCGCTCACGGTCTGGTCGCTACTTCCTACGACACCTCCATGGGCTATCGTCACGGACCTAAGTCCTTCGTCGACGATAAGACGCTCGTCTTCGTGTTCGTCAACAACGACGCCTACACCCGTCAGTACGACATCGACATCCTCAACGAGATCGGTGGCGACGAGATCGCTCAGCACACCATCGCCGTTCAGCAGGAAGGTGCCACCGTCTACGAGGGCGAGTCCTTCACCTTTAAGGGCTACGAGGCACTTCCCGAGGGCTACCTTGCTCTGCCGTTCGTGATGTTTGCCCAGGCTATCAGCCTGCTCAACTCCGTGCGCGTGGGCAACACGCCCGACACGCCGAGCCCCACTGGCACGGTCAACCGCGTGGTTAAGGGCGTGACGATTCACCCCTTCACCGCTTAATCGCGTCCCCCTGTAAGGGCGCCCGTCCGCTCATAACGGCGGGCGGGCGCTTTTTGTTTTACGTGAGCTGGGTATAAGCATCACCACAGTCAACTGCTTTAGAAGCGAGGAGTGCATATGAGCACGTACGCAATTAAGGCTGACAAGTTCTTCTTGCCGGCAGGCCCGCAACTGGGCGGCTATCTTATGGTCGAGGATGGCGTCTTTGGCGCCTGGCAGGCCGACGAGCCCTCTTGCGAGATTAAGGACTACACGGGATCGTGGATCGCACCGGGTATGGTCGATACTCACATCCATGGCTTCTACAACCACTCAACTACCGATAACGATCCCGAGGGCATCGATATCAGCTCGACCGAGCTCGCCCGTCGCGGTACCACCAGCTGGCTGCCCACGACGTTCACCGATGGCGTCGAGCAGATCAAGGACGCCTGCGCCGCCATCGCTCAGGCGGACGAGGGTCGCGGCCCCGACTTCTGCGGTGCCCGCATTCAGGGCATCTACCTGGAAGGCCCCTTCTTTACCATGAAGCACGTGGGTGCGCAGAACCCCGCTTACCTGATCGATCCCTCCGAGGAGGTCTTCGATCAGTGGCAGGAGGCTGCGGGTGGTCGCATCGTTAAGAGCGCCATGGCGGCCGAGCGCGACGGTGCCGCTGCTTATGCGGCTGCTCTGAATGCCAAGGGTGTGGTGACCAGCATCGGTCACTCCGACGCCACCTACGATGAGTGCATCGCCGCCATCAACGCCGGTGCCAGCTGCTTTACGCATACCTATAACGGTCAGCGCGGGCTGCATCACCGTGAGCCCGGTGTCGTGGGCGCTGCCATGTCCACGCCCGAGACCTACGCCGAGATCATCTGTGACGGCAAGCACGTTAACCCTGCCGCCATCAAGGCGCTGCTGCAGGCAAAGGGCTGGCAACACACGGTGCTCATCACTGACTGCCTGGGTTGCGGCGGCATGCCCGAGGGCAGCTACACCAGTGGTGGCATGGACGTCATCATGAAGGACAACCTGTGCTGGCTCGCCGACGGCAAGAGCATTGCCGGCTCGGTGCTCACGCTTGCCCAGGGCGTCAAGAACATCGTTGACTGGGGCATCGCCAGCGCCGATATCGCCATTCGCATGGCAACCGAGGTGCCGGCACGCTCCGCGCACATCGAGGATAAGTGCGGCAGCATCATGCCGGGTCGCGACGCCGACTTTGTCGTGTTCGACCATGAGCTTACCCTCGTCGAGACGTATGTTGGCGGCCAGAGCGTCGGCAACGCCTTTACCGAGTAACGATAGAAAAAGACGGCGGGCCCGAATCTGCTCGGACCCGCCGTATGGGTTAAACGCTCAAAAGCACCTTCACAGTTACAGCTTGTTAGCGATCTTCTTTGCCGTGCGCTTGACGCCGGCCACCAGGCCTCCTGCAGGATGCTCCTTCTCGTATGCTAGGCGCTTCTCGCGCTTGGCGTACTCTTCGACGATGATATCGCCATATTCGTCTTCGATCTTGTCGAAGAAGTCGACGGCGCCCTTAATTTCCTCAGCGGTCGGGTGTCCCTTTTGGACACCGCCGGTGAGTTTGAACGGCCCCCACGTATCAAAGCCGGGGCAGCCGTAGACACCCATAAAGATGGCCTGCCTCATGCGGCAGATGCCATCGATATCCTTGCCGTACCACTTGTTTTTGCCACCGTAGGTCATAAGGCCAAACACCTTGTCCTGCGGCTGCAGCACGTTCGTGAGCACGCGTGCCATGTCCTTGTCGATCTCGGAGTAATAGATGCCCGTGGCGACACCGATCAGATGATATTCGTGCAGGTTGGGATACTCGTTTTTACCGAGCGTCTTCACATCGAGGGTATCGATCTCGGGGTGTGCCTCGACGATGGCGTCCACGAGCTTTTTCGTATTGCCGTGATGGCGCGAGGCGTAGAGGATGATGGTTCGCATAAGAAGGCCTTTCAGCTGTAATTGCATCAATGTCTGTATGGTACCCCGTTACATGGCTGGGATACCGGACGCATCGATGAACGTGCGGGTTTGTCCTTTGGTCAGGGCCGAGACGGGTTCTTGCGAGCAAAAAGCAGTTGTTCGAAAGGATGGATAATGGAATACGCTCTTTCCAACGATTCGATTTCTATCAAGGTTTCCACGGCCGGCGGCTCGTTTACCTCGATTGAGGCTGACGGACGCGAGTATTTGTGGCAGGGCGATCCCGCCGTGTGGTCCGGCCAGGCACCGATTTGCTTCCCGATTTGCGGAGGCTTGCGCGATAACAACGCCATGACATTTGCCGGGCATCATGTAAAGCTCGCTCGCCACGGGTTTGCGCGCAAACAGGAGTGGAAGCTGTTGAGCCAAGGCGAGAACGAGCTGGCGATGTGCCTGGCTTCGGAGGATAACGCCGCATTGCTGAGTGATTATCCGTATCCGTTTAAGCTTGTCGCTCGTTATGCGCTCGAGGATACCGCCGTGCGCGTCTCCTATGAGGTGACCAACGAGGGAACCGAGGACATGCCGTTCTTTATCGGCGGTCATCCCGGCTTCAGGTGTCCGCTCGATGAGGGCGAGGCCTATACGGACTACGAGCTGCGCTTTGAGAAAGACGAGGCTGCGGAGCTTTGCACCGCCGTGCCCTCGACCGGATTGATTGACGTGGCAAACCGTTCCAAGAACCCCATGGTGGGAAAGACACTGCCTCTGTCGCATGAGCTCTTCGATTTTGCGGAGACCATCTTTGATGTGCTCGAGAGCCGTCAGGTCACGCTTTCCAAGAAGGGCGAGGACAAAGGCGTTTGCCTGAGCTTTGAGGGCTTCCCGTATCTCATTGTGTGGAGTAAGCCCGAGGGCGATTTTGTGGCAGTTGAACCCTGGGGTGGCCTTTCGACCTGCTCCGATGAGGACGACGTGCTTGAGCATAAGCGCGGCTGCCTTGTCGCCAAGCCCAAGGAGACCGTCGTTCGCTCGTTCACGATTGAGATTCTGTAATTCCGTTTTGTCGACTCGTATCGCGAGGCACAAGGAGCCTGCGAGATAAGGAGCTAAAAATGATCCTCACCGTTACGATGAACCCGTCTGTCGATACGCGCTATCAGCTCGATGAGCTCATTATCGACGACGTTAACCGTGTGAAGCCCGAAAAGACCGCTGGCGGCAAGGGCCTCAACGTGGCCCGTGTGCTGGGTCAGCTGGGCGACGACGTTGTGGCAACCGGTCTGCTCGGCGGCCACATGGGCGCCTTCATGGCTGAGCTCATGGACGCCAACGGTATTAACAACGACTTTGTGCCCATCAAGGGCGAGACTCGCATTTGCCTCAACATCCTCCACGCCGGCAACCAGACCGAGCTGCTCGAGAGTGGCCCGACAATTGCCCCCGAGGAACTCGATGCCTTTACCGCCAAGTTTACTGAGCTTGCGGGCAAGGCCGACGTCGTCACCATTTCGGGTTCTCTGCCCCGCGGTGTCGAGGCAGACTACTATGCCAAGATCACGGGCATTGCTGAGAACGCCGGCGCCAAGGTATTGCTCGATACCTCGGGTGCCTCTCTCGAGGCTGCGCTCAAGTCCGAGGTCAAGCCTGAGCTGGTCAAGCCTAACCTGACCGAGATCAACGGCCTTCTGGGTACGAGCTTTACCACCGACGATGTGGATGAGCTCCGCGCCGCGCTCGCCTCTGACGCCCGCTTCTCCGATATCCCCTGGGTCGTCGTATCCATGGGCGCTGCCGGCTCCGTTGGTTTCCATAACGGCCGTGCGTTCCGCGCCAAGACGCCCGACATCCCTGCCGTTAACGCTACGGGCTCTGGCGATTCGACCATTGCCGGCTTCGCACATGCGATTGCTGCCGGAGCCGACGACGAGACGGTGCTGCGTACCGCCAACACCTGCGGCAAGCTCAATGCCATGGATCCCATGACTGGCCACTTGGTTATGGATCGTTGGGACGAGGTTTACAACGGCGTTGTCGTGACCGAGCTGTAGGAGCTTGTGCTGCGGCCCCGGCATTGGTTGCTAGCTCATGTCGACGACAAGTGCAGTAGCATTATGCCGGGGCGCGACGCCGACACTGTCGTGTTCAATCCCGACCTTACCCTGGTCGAGACGCATGTGGGTGGCAACAGCGTCGGTAATGCGTTTGCCGAGTAGCCGCCAAAGAAACGATCCGAGAGGGGATTTAGATGATTTACGGTGCATTGGGCGATATCGAGGAGTACCGTGGAATGCTCAAGGGCCTCGACGTGCTGATCGACTGGCTCGAGGAGAACGATCCGGCGCAGCTCGAGGTCGGCAGCCATCCGGTTCTGGGCGACAAGGTCTATGCGAACGTCATGGCTCCCACGACGCGTCCCGAGGCCGAGGCTCACTATGAGACGCATCAGCGCTATCACGACCTGCAGATCGACGTCGAGGGTCGCGAGGCCTTTAAGGTTGCCACGGGCAGCCTGACGCTGGTTCAGGAGTTTGACGAGAAGGACGACTACGATCTGGTCGATTCCGACGCCTCGATCGCCGGCGATCTTGCTGACGACAAGTTCGCGCTGTTTGTTGCCGGCGAGCCTCACATGCCCACGCTCGAGTTCCCGGGCGATGGCGCGCAGCCGGTCAAGAAGATCTGCTTTAAGCTGCTTGCAGACGCTTACTGGGAGGAGTAACGAACTGCTCGTGAGCTAGCGTGATTCCCCTTGGGGAACGCGTTTGAGCCCCGCTGATCGCGGTCCCCTTGGGGATTGCGGTTGGCGGGGCTTTTCGTTGAGTAGGGGAGTTGCCGGCGGCGTTGTGCTTGGATTGGCGGATGTGTGCCCGAAATCGGCAACAAAAAAGCCGCCCGAGGGCGGCTATCTTGTGCAATGGAGCCAGCGACCGGGCTCGAACCGGTGACCCCCGCTTTACGAGAGCGGTGCTCTACCAACTGAGCTACGCTGGCGGCCATGTGGTGACGCAACTGAGGCGTCAACGGCTGTCTATGATACGGGACATCGCACATCCGCGCAAGGGTTCTGACGGCTTTTCTCACTTTAAATGCACTAATATTGGTGACGTGATGTCTTGCTCTTGCGGATCTCAAGCAGAATGGGGCAGCGATGGCTCAACCCAAGATTCTTCTCACACGTATCGACGACCGTTTCATTTACGGGCAAGACGTTGAGCTGTGGAACGAAGCCGTGGGTTCCAACCTTGTTTTAATCGTCAACGATGAGATTGCGGCTGATTCGCGCAAGTGGGCCCCTATGAGGGTGGCGACACCCGAGGGTGTCTGGACGCGGTTTTTCTCGGCGCAAAGGACCATCGACGTCATTCATACCGCAACGCCTCGCCAATTGATTCTGATCATGGTGGCCTCACCCTCCGATGCGCTCGCGCTGGTTAAGGGCGGTGTGCCAATAACCAAGATTAGTATCGGCCATATGCGGGCGGGGGAGGGCAAGCGCTCTGCAACGCCTGCCGTTGCCGTAGGCGATACAGACATCGCCGCCTTCAAAGGGTTGCAAAAGCTCGGTATAGAGCTAGAAATCCGCCATCTCCCCAGCTCCAATCCCGACCCCATCGGCAATCTGTTCAACTGATCTCTTGGGGACGGAGGAAAACGGATCATTTTGCCTTCGTAGGGGATCTGTGTGGCGCTGTCTGCCAAACTATGCCGGTTTACTACGATGAATTGCTTATCGCCGAGCATGCCAAATTTGCAGAGAATAAAACCGCAGGTAGACGAGTTGCTAATTTTTTATAAACCAGCGCGTGGTCGGACATAGTGGGTTCATCGTAGTAATTCGGCATAGTTTTGTTATGTCACCAATTCGGTGGCATCGAAAAGAAGGATTTAGGCATGAAACAGCGCCCGTCGGTGGTGTGCCGGCGGGCGCTGCTGTGCGATATGTTGCGTTGTGGGCTTAGTGCCTCATAAAGTGGTATTCGATCACATTGCTGTAGGGGTGACCCGGGCCCACAATGCCCTGCGGGAACAGCGGCTGGTGCGGCGTGTCGGGGTACATCTCGGCCTCGAGGGCAAAGCCGGCGCCCCAACCATAGTTGGCGTCGTCCTTGGCGTGTTCATCGCCCAGCCAATTGCCGGTGTAGAGCTGCACGCCCGGGGCGGTGGTGTAGTAGTCCAGCTCGCGGCCGGTCCACATCTCCTCGACATGCAGGGCGCGGCGCAGATTGCGGCCGTACTGATAGCCATCGATGCACAGGCAGTGATCGTAGCCGCGTGCCTGCTCGATCTGCGGGTCGTCGGCCTCCATGCCGGGCGCGACAGGACGCAGCTCGCGGAAGTCGAATGGCGTGCCTTCGACCGGAGCAATTTCGCCGGTGGGAATGTTCTGGTCATCAATGGGCAGGTAGTGGGCGGCGTTGGCGACAAAGAAATGTTCGCAGTCCATGCCGGCGTTATGGCCGGCAAGATTAAAGTACGTGTGGTTGGTCATGGACACGTAGGTGGCACGGTCGCTCTCGCAACCATACTCGATGCGGAAGACACCGGTGCGTGTAACAGTAAACACGGCCGTAAAGGTGCGGTTGCCGGGCAGGCCCAGCTCACCATCCTCAAGCGAGGTGGTCATGCGCACGGCGTTATGGACCTCGTCGAGCTCAACGTCCCACACGCGTTTATGCAGACCGTGCTCAAGATCGCTGTGCAGGTTGTTGGCGCCCTCGTTGGCGGGCATATGCCAGTCCGTGCCGTCGATGGTGATCGTGGCACCCGCGGTGCGGTTTGCCACGGGGCCGATGGTCGCGCCAAAGCAGGCGGGGTTGTCAAAGTAATCCTCGAGCTTATCGAAGCCCAGCACCACATCGCGCACGTTGCCGGGAATATCGGGCACATCGATGCCAAGCACGGTGGCGCCATAGTCCATAATGTGAACGCAGATCTCGGGCCCGTTGAGGGTGTAGCGATGAACGGGGGTACCGCACGGCGCGGTGCCGTAAAGCTCGGAAGTGATCATTTGGTTCCTAACATCGAGGTATTTCTGACAAACTGTAGCGCGAACAGGCGAGATTATCACTACACCCCACTAAAGCAGGGGGTATTTTTCTCAAAAAAGTGATGATTGGAGCTGTGCGGGCGTTCATTTTTGACGCGCACGAGTCTGATACAATTTGTTCGTTACTGTTTGAATGATATGCGCGCAAAGAACGGCGAGGATTCATCGTGATTAAGGCAGAGCGACAGGATAAGGTTCGTCAGCTGCTCGAAGAGCAGGGCACGGTCTCGGTCAAGGAGATTTCGGATGCGCTGGGTGTCTCGGATATGACGATTCGCCGCGACCTTGAGGAACTTGCGAGCCTGGGCGAGATCGAGCGCGTGCACGGCGGCGCCCGTAGTGCACAGGGACGTCCCCATGCTATGTTGCGCCATGAGTATTCGCACAGCGAAAAGCGCACTAAGCATGCCGAGGAAAAGCTGCAGATTGCGCGCCGTGCTGTGGAGCTTATCGAGGAGGGCTCGACCATCTTTTTGGGTACGGGCACTACGGTGGAACAGATGGCCTCGATGCTGCCGGCGTGTCGCCTGCGCATTGTGACCAACTCGCTTTCGGTGTTTAACCTGCTCGAGACGCGCGAAGACTGCGACCTGTGCCTCGTGGGCGGTATGTACCGTCGCCGCACCGCCGCTTTTGTGGGGCCAACGGCCGAGGATACCCTGCGTGCGTTGGGCATCGACGCGGCGTTTATCGGCGCCAACGGCATTCTGGATGGCGACGTATCTACGTCCAACATGGACGAGGGCCGTATCCAGCAGCTCGCCTTTAGCAAGGCCGACTCGCGCTATCTGATCGCCGATTCCAGCAAAATTGGCAAGCGCGACTTCTACACCTTCTGCCGCCTGGACAGCTTGGACGCCGTGGTGTGCGAACCGGGTATCGCCGCCGAGAACCGCGCCGCCATCGAGGAGCACACGCAGGTCATCTGCTAGCTATCGCTACGGGATTGCCAACAGGCGATGCGGGAGGACTTTTACCTCCTGTCATTGTGGGAACCAGCGCGTCAGCGCTACGCGATATGACGCGCAAATGAGGACTCCACTATCAAATCGTCTCAACCTGTAACAGGTAGGGGTGAAACCACCAACCAGATGTTACAGATTGAGATTTTTGACTCGACCTATTCCGTTTGTCTCGATCTGTAACAACTAGGACCGTTAAATTCAGCTAGATGTTACAGATTTAGATTGGGGGTATTGGTCTGCGCATTCATCTCAATCTGTAACATCTAGACGTCCAAAACCGGTCCTAGTGTTACCGATTGAGACAATTCGGCGGGGTCTACCTTGTTTGTCTCGATCTGTAACGGTTAGGACTTAAAGACTCGGCTACGTGTTACAGATCGAGACAAAAGAAAAAGAACATTAGGACTTGAAAATAAAGTTTTGATAAGGGACCCGCCCAGTTAAGACGGTGCGGCAGACAATTGAGATTAGTTTGCCTCCGGAGTCGTAAGCATAATGAGTCAGTTCGATGACCGGAAGTTTTGCAACACCATAATTGCTGGCTTCGGAATCGCTAAGCTCACGTGCTCTATAGCTTTCTCTAACAGATTGGATAGACTTGGACAAGTCGTCCATGATTCTGCTAAATGCCTGAAAATCTAACTGGTTATTCGGAACGCGCGACTTTGAAATGAAGAACGTATCAGCGCCTATGAAGCTGCCTTCAAGTTCGTAGGTCAATTCAAGACGCTGAATCTCATCGCGACTTTGACATCCAAATTGTTGGAGCATCATTACGGAAATTGGACGACCTGATGTGAGGCCGCCGAAATGTTTGGTGATGGCATCCGGATCAACGCCATCGCAATGGCTTGCAAAGTCAAAGTCTAAAAGTGAATTGAGCTCGCTAACGCGTTTCGGTGCGACAAACGATCCCTTACCTTGGATTCGATAGATACTTCCACGACGCTCCAGCTCACTCATGGCAAGTCGGACGGTTGTTCTGCTTACGGCGTATTCGTCGCAGAGTTCCATTTCTGTTGGAAGTTTATCGTCTGCTTGATACACATCGACGATCTGCTTGAGCAGCGCGTCGGTGAGCTGTAAATAGAGTGGCCGTTTTTCATGTGTATCGAGCATTAGAGCCTCAGTTTGCATATTGGTGGTATCTGATGGTTGCCTCAGTCGGGATGTAGCTTGAGCGCAACAATCTTAACGTATCACAGAGCGGCTCAGCATGATGATCTGATGCCTGTATCCACGAAGGGCTTGTCCGAGCGTGAAGATATTCTGGGGCAGGCAAATACCGTTCATGGAGTCCCCGATATGTTGGAGGTCAGCGCCGGCTGCTTTTGCTGCAAGGCCTATTTTCTTAATGGTCTCGCTGTCGCAAGAGTCTTGACTCGTCCCGTTCGCCGCCATGACGAGAACCTTCTCTTCAATTGACTTGCCTACGTTGTAGGATCGTACAAAGTCTACGATGGCGCGCAGGTCTGCTTCTTGGAAGCAGGGGACGGTGTAGGGGGCTGGCACGAGAAGGATATCGACACCGAGGTCAACAAACTCGCGCGCTATTTCGAGCGTCATGACAGGTTCCGCAACGCCTGCTCCATGCATTTTTCCGGCTATGATCAGGCCATTGAAATGCTCTTTGGAGAGTTTGATTGAATGGGCGATCGCATCGTTGGAGACGCCAGTTCCAGGGTTGCCTGTGAGGCAAATAAAATCAAATCCGAGTTCGTTAGCCTTTTCTAAGGTCTTGGGAGAGACGCGACGACCCATGGGGATTTCCGTACGGGATTCAGACATCTCTGCCTCGTTATCAACTGGCTCCAGATTGACGCCAATCGGCCTTCCGCATGCTCGCTTCACCCAAGTGACTGGGTTTTCATTGAGATCATCTGGAATACCGGCAATAACTGGATCGAACACATCGAACGCGTTAAACAGAAGCAGGTCGGCACCTGCGGCACGTTCGATTTCTGCATTAGTAACGCCGCTGAGAAATTGGGAAGAGGGTACGTTTTCCGCCATGATGGTACGTCCCTCGGAGGCCAGAATTGCCTGCTTTAGATCCATGGGTGACGTGGCGGCAAAATCGGATGCGGACATGTTCAGTAATCGTTTGGGCATTGTTACTTCCTTTGACTAGAACGACAGGCTTGTGACATCGTCACTAATATTGTTACAACAATATATTAAATATGTTATATCCAATCGGTGAACGGTTGCAAACTTATTGTACTGCTCCGAAAAAATAGCCTTTAGCTGGACAAATCTAAAATTACGCAACTGCCGTTCACCGAATAAGTATTTGAATTCTTGACATATCGACAAAGCGGAAAAAAAATTGGTTATGACAAATCGCGCAAATGATATTACATTTCGCACGAGAACGTATTCATTTACATACGTGGATACAAACTGGGACGACGACGGTTGAGTCCGGATAAATCGTTGTGTGCCCGGGAAACATGAAAGGATGTCTTATGGACGCTATCGTCAAATTCCTTGAAAAACACCAGGCCCTCTTCGACAAAATCTCAAGGAACATTTATCTGGTGGCGATTAAGGATGGCTTTCTCTCGAATATGCCAATTGTGCTGTTCTCGAGTCTGTTCCTTCTTCTTTCGACGCTCCCTGCCTATGTAGGCATCGCGCTTCCGTCTGAGGTGCTGGATTTCTTTAATAAAATCTATGCATATACCATGGGACTTCTTGGCATTATGGTGGCCGGCACCACGGCGAGCTCACTTGCCAAGTCGATGAACCGTCGCATGCCTTCGGGCAAATCTCTCAACCCCACCTCGTGCATGGTTTGTGCCATGTGCGGCATGTTCTTGCTATCGGTGACGAACGATGTTGTCTCGATTGGCGGAGCAGATACGTCTGTTTTTGAAACCGGCTACATGGGAACCAAGGGTTTTATCGCTGCGTTCGTATCCGCATTCTTGACCGTTAATATCTATAAGGTGTGCATTAGCCATAATGTGACGATCAAGCTCCCCAAAGAGGTCCCTGGCTCTATTGCGCAGAGTTTTCGCGATATCTTTGCGTTTGGGTTTTCGATCCTTGCGTGCGCTTTTATCGATCTCGCGAGCCGTAAGCTGCTTGCTGTGCCGTTCGCCAATTTGGTATCCGCTCTTATCTCGCCGCTGTTCTCCGCGGTCGACACCTATCCTGGCATGGCGCTTATCGAGGGCGCGGTCGCACTTTTCCAATTTATGGGCATTCACGGTGCCTCGGTTGTCATGACTCCGATCAATGCTGCGCTCTACGACAATACCGTTACCAATCTTGCGGTTTACCAAGCAGGTGGACACCCGTCAATTGCTCTCGCGCTGGACTTTACAAACTTCATCGGCGGTCTGGGCGGTTCTGGCTGCACGTTCATCGTTCCTATTATCCTAATCATGTTTATGCGTTCCAAGCAGCTTAAAGCCATGGGCAAGGCATCGATTATCCCGGTGATTTTTGGAGTTAACGAGCCCGTTCTCTTCGGTATGCCGATTGTTCTCAATCCCTATATGTTCGTGCCCTTCCTAGCGGCTCCTATGGTCAACGCTATAATCGGTAAGTTTTTCATTGACGTCATTGGAATGAACGCCCCCATGTATACCATGCCGTGGGCGCTTCCCGGCCCAATCGGTGCATTCCTCACCACAGGTCTTGATGTACGTTCTCTTGTATTGATTGCAGTGCTGTTGGTCGTTGACTTTGTGATTTACTATCCGTTCTGCAAGGCGTATGACCATCAGCTTTGTTTGGAAGAGTCTGCAAAGGAGACTGCAGGAACCTCGGATGCAGATGCTATTGCCGCACAGGAAAATGTCGCAAAAGCTCTCGAGGCGGTAAAGGACAAGGCGGAGCAGATCCGCGTGCTTGTGCTTTGCCAGGGTGCCGGCACTTCGACTCTCTTGGCAAATGCTCTTCGCGAAGGCGCCGCTGCTAAGGGTATCGATCTGGTTTCTCAGTCCGGTGCGTACGGAAGCCACTATGATACGATGGATCAGTACAACGTGATTGTTCTGGCGCCCCAGGCACGCATGTACTATGACGCTATGAAGGCCGATACCGATCGCCTTGGAATTAAACTGCTCACCACAAGGGGCAAGGAGTATATCGACCTTACCAACGATCCCGAAGGTGCAATTGACTGGATCGTTCAGGAGCTGGCCAAATAGTGGATTCACTCCGTCGTTGATTCGTCGGTGTATAGTACGGCCCCGCAGCTTATTGAGCTGCGGGGCCGTATTTCGTTGAGTATCTAATTGAGACAATGAGCGCAACCGTCGTGAGATCGCATTGGCGCTCTCCGAGTCACCGACAAACTGCCTTCCATCTATGTGACCAATTCGCTTTCGGCCTTTAGCCTGCTCGAGGCGCGCGAGGGCTGCGAGCTGTGCCTGGTGGGCGGCATGTACCGCCGCCGCACCGCCGCTTTTGTGGGACCAACGGCCGAGGATGCCCTGCGCGCACTAGGGATTGACACGGCGTTTATCGGTGCCAACGGCATTCTGGACGGCGACGTGTCCACGTCCAACATGGACGAGGGCCGCATCCAGCAGCTCGCCTTTAGCAAGGCCGACTCGCGCTACCTCATCGCCGACTCCAGCAAGATCGGCAAGCGCGACTTCTACACCTTCTGTCGCCTGGACAATTTGGACGCCGTGGTGTGCGAGCCGGGTATTACCGCCGAGGACCGCACTGCCATCGAGGAACACACGCAGGTCATTTGCTAGCTAGCGCTGCGTGAGGACATGACACATAAAAGTTGAAACGTCATTTTGCGCATCAAAAATATGACACGTAAAAATTTGCGCGTCATTTTACGTGTCATCGAGACGCGATTTGACGCGCAAATAGGAATTCGTGGGCGCTCGGAAGATCGACGGAGTTCGTGAACCTGCAACTTGGTTGGGTGGCGTACGGAGTCCTCCAGCGGGACCGAATATGTTTTCGGTATCATATCGGTATCAAATGATACCGAAAGTATGTTCGTGATACCGAAAACTAGAAACCATGCCTCATAACTGCTTGGAAAGTTTGGATTTGACTATCTTATTGTCTCGATCTGTAACAGTTAGACGGTTAAAAGTGGGCTACGTGTTACAGATCGAGATTGTTCAGCCCGGGTCACCCGTTCGTCTAAATCTGTAACAGCTAGGGCCGAAATACTCGACTAGATGTTGCAGATCGAGATAAACGGCCTGCTCGGGCTCACCAAAAACAAAAAAGGCCGCATGCGAACCCGTGGGGGATTCGCATGCGGCCGACAGGGGATACGCGGCTGAAATTAGGCCATGAGCAGGCCGGTCTCCGCGACGTTCTTGTACCAGTACGCGCTCGCCTTGGGATAGCGCTTCTGGGTCTCAAAGTCGATGTAGAACAGGCCGTAACGCTTGTTATAGCCGTTGGTCCAGGAGAACTGGTCCTGCAGCGACCACACAAAGTAACCGTCGACGTTTACGCCGCCGTCGATTGCCTTGAGGATCCATGCGAGATGCTGGCGCATGTAGTCGATACGAGGGGCGTCGTCGATAAAGCCGTCCTCGAAGTCGTCCTTATAGCCCATGCCGTTCTCGGTGATGTAGATCTTCTTGTAGTTGGGGTAATCGTTCTTAATGCGCAGCAGCAGGTCGTAGAGGCCCTCGGGATAGATGATCCAGTCCCAATCGGTGGTGGGTATGCCTTCGCGCACGCATGACTCGCCCACGCCCTTGAGGAACCAGCGCGAGGAGCCCTTGTCGCCGGTGCCATTGTGGTTGATGTCGTTTTCGCCCTCGGCGGCACGCAGGAACTGGCACTTGTAGGTATTGACGCCCAGACAATCGTTGTAGGGGAGCGCGGCGGTCAGCGCGGCGATGTCCTCGTCGCGGACGTCGAGCTCGCCGCCGGCGATATGGGCCAGCTTGGTTGCGGCTTCCATGGTGTCGGCTGCATAGTGGCCGCGGAAAGTGGCGTCGAGCACCCAGCGGTTGTTGATGACATCGGCCATGCGAGCTGCCTCGCAGTCGGCAGCACTGTTGGGATCGAGGGGATACTTGGGCTCCAGGTTCTGGACAATGCCGATCTCGCCCTCAAAGCCGCCCTCATGGAAGGCGACGACAGCCTTGGCGTGGGCCACCATCATGTTGTGCATGAGCTGGAAGGCCTTGTCCAGGCGATACTTCTCGCCGTGCGGCCAGTTGCCGACGATAAAGCTGCCCTCGGCGGTCGCGGGAATCTCGTTAAAGGTAAACCAGTGCTTGACCTCGGTGAACTCGGCAAAGCAGAACTTGGCGTACTCGACAAAGGCGTCGATCGTCGTGCGCGTCAGGAAGCCCTCGCCGCCGTTCTGGTAAAAGGCCTCGGGCGTATCGAAGTGATCGAGCGTGACATAGGGGATAACGCCAGCTTTGTTGCAGGTGGCGAAAAGCTCGTGATAGAAGGCGACGCCCTCGGGGTTGATCTCGCCAGTGCCGTTGGGGAAGATGCGGCTCCAAGCGATGGAGACGCGGATACCGTTGATGCCGAAACGCTGGCACAGGTCGATATCGACCGGGTACTTGTTGTAGAAGTCGCTCGCGGGATCGGGGGAGAAGCGACCCTGAGCAGCCAGGAAATCGTCCCAGGGCACTTTGCCCTTGCCGTGTGTGCGGGTCTCGCCCTCAACCTGGTAAGCAGCGGTGGCGCCGCCAAACACAAAGCCGTCGGGGAACTGCATGGGGTTGGTCATGAGTCATCCTTTCTGTGGGATACGAATAGGGAGCGGTGCCCGAACTGGGGATCCGGGCACCAACAGAGGGAGGAACCTAGTCGAGGTTCTCGCGGAGCCACTTGATGGCGCCAGCGGGGTCGCGGGTAAGGTCGATATATTCCTTACCGCGGGGAGCGAGCAGCTTAATGCCCAGACGATCGGTGTCGGCCTTCATGTCGTTGTAGTAGCTACGAACCTGCGGGGCGAGCACGATGACGTCGTACTGATCCATGATGGCAGTGTGCTGGCCATAGGCGCCTGCGGAGGAAGCGATGTTCTCTCCGGTCTGCGCAGCACCTTCCTTGATGGCGTTGGCAAGCATGGCAGAGGTGCCGGCGCCGGCGCACAGGACGAGGACTTTCAGACCGTCGACATCCTTCTTAGCGGATGCGTTGGCTGCGGGCTCGGGCTGATCGGCGACAGGCTCGCTGTCGGCGGCAGCGGCGGTCGGCTCGACGGAAGCGGTAGCCTGCTCGACAGCGGGCGCAGGGGCGTTGGCGGCGATGGTGGCAGCACCATCGGACTCGAGACCCAGCTCGGCGGCGCGCTCGGCCTCCTGGTCGCAGAGCAGCTTATCGTATGCCTTCAAGAACGGCAGGTAGATGATGGCGTCCAGCAAGATGATAATCGCGACAAACACCAGGGCGATAAGCTGGAAGTTTGTGGTGATGAAGATGCCGATGGGGGCAGGGGTAGCCCAAGGCACCACGAAGGAGAAGCCGTTCATGCCCACGTTATCGATAAAGAATTTGGCAACACTCACGTTGACGCAGCCGGCGGCAACAAAGGGGATGAGCATGTAGGGGTTAAGGATCATCGGCGCGCCAAAGAGCAGCGGTTCGTTGACGGCGAAGGCAACAGGAACAATCGAGGCCTTACCGACGGCTTTGAGCTGCTTGGACTTCATAAAGAGAATCAGCAGAAGCGGCACGATGAACGTGGCGCCGGTGCCGCCGAACTCACCTACGAGCGACATGTTAAAGGTGAGGGAGTGGGCGGGGTGACCACCGGCCAGCAGAACCTGCAGGTTCTCGGCCTGGTTGGCAAGACGGATGGGGTCGATGCCCGGCTGGACGATCGAGGGACCGTGGACGCCGATGAACCAGAAGAACGCAGTGGCTGCCTGGATAAGGATAAGGCCAGGATAGGTTTCTGCAGCGGTAAAGAGCGGGGAGAGCAGCTTGATGAGCAGCTCGGAGAACGGAACACCCATGAGGTTGCGCACGACGACATCGATGATGCCGCAGATGATGACGGCGCCGCCAAAGGGGATGATGTCGCGGAAGTTCTGAGCGATGGCGCCCGGGACCTCCTTGGGCAGCTTAATGGTCAGATCGCGCGAGACGCAGAATTTGTAGACCCACACGGTAATGAACGCGGCGATATAGGCCGAGAACAGACCACGCGTGCCCATGCTGGTGCAATCGAAGACCGAAAGCTCGGAGCCGTTGAACTTGGTGGTGAACTGCGTAACAGCGAGCAGCAGCATGCTGCACTGGGCGGCAACCATGGTGGAGCCGTCGTTGAGCACCTTGCCGGCGGGCATGCGACGGTTCATGGACGCCGTGAAGTTCTTGGCAGTGGTGCCGGCAACCATGATGCCCATGACGCCCATGGTGAAGTTGTACAGCTTGTTGCACCAGTCGATGAGCGGCTGGGGCAGCGTGATGCCAACTACGCCAGGAAGGGTGGCGATCAACAGAAAGATCGAAGAGGTGAGGACGATGGGCATGCACCCAAGGAATCCGTCCTTAATGGCCTGGAGGTAGACGTTCCTCGAGATCTTCTCAAAGAACGGTTGATGCTTTTCGAGCATCTTTACGATGGCGTCCATAGAGCTCCTTTGCTACTTGATGCGCGATGCATGTGGATGGAACTGGTCGTCGATGGATGGTCAGGACTGCCCGGAAACCTTCCTGCTTAAGGAATGCATTGCGAAATGACAACGTTGTCATTTCGTTAATGACAACGTAAGACATTGTTGGAAGAGCAACAAGGATATACGGGTGAGCGGTCGATATTGTCCGGTAAACGGTTGATTTGTCAGTCGAGCAGGTAGTGTATGCTAGAACGCAAAAAACAAGCGATGCAAAACCGACTGGAGAAGTAGTGGCAACGATGGACAAGAAAAATGTCTCAATGAACGATGTGGCGATTGCTGCGAGTGTTTCTCTCAAGACGGTTTCGCGTGTGATCAACGAGCCCGATAGCGTGCGAGAGTCGACACGCGATAAGGTTCATTCCGCAATGGAGGCGCTCGGGTTTCGAACCAACTTTGCCGCGCGTTCGCTCAAGTTGGGCCGTTACGGGTGCATCGGCGTGGTGCTGTTCCACTTGTCGGGCGGTGCCGTGGACATGATTGACGGTATCGCAGATGCCGCCGAAGAACGCGGCTTTGCGCTCACGATGATCAAAAAGCGGGCGGGGGAGAAGATGACCCTTGCCGAAGCGGCGCGTAGGATGTCGCAGCTGCCTGTTGATGGCATGATCTTCAACCTGCGTCAGATGGTCGATGACTTTGATACTTTTGAGGCACCGAAAGACCTCAAGACGGTGATTATCACACCGATGGAACATCCTACCTGCTCCACCGTCAGTGACGACCAAGAGGGCGGCGCGCGCATGGCGTGCGAGTACTTCTTGAACCACGGGCATAAAAACGTGTACTTCGTCTCTGGTAAGAAAGAGTCGTTGTCGAGCCAGTGCCGTATGAAAGGTTGGCGTGCGGCACTCGAGGCGCGTGGCATTGAGCCGCCCGAGCCTCTGCAAGGCGATTGGAATGCGGATAGTGGCTATGCCGCGGGCCTTGTGCTTGCCGATAAGCCCGATTGCACGGCGGTCCTCGCTGCTAACGACTGCATGGCAAACGGCGTGATGATGGCTCTACGTGACAAAGGGCTCAGTGTGCCCAATGATGTGTCCGTGATCGGCTTCGACGATGAGCTCTATAAGACGATTCCCAACTCGATTCTGACGTCGGTGAAGTTTCGCCACCGCGAGCTGGGCGTCCGTGCGCTCAACGAGGTCGTCGCGGGTCTGGAAGCTCCGAGCTCCAGAAGCCGTACGCTCGTCTCGGGCGTGTTGGTCGAGCGTTCCAGCGTAAAGGACTTGCGGGCGTAGACGTGCTCGGCCTATTCCGTTTGTCTCAATCTGTAACAGCTAGGACCCAAAAACTCGGCTAGATGTTACGGATCGAGATTTTTGGCCCGGCTTATTCCGTTTGTCTCGATCTGTAACAACTAGACGGTCAAAAGTGGTCTACATGTTACAGATTGAGATTTTCGGCTTGGCCTGTGCGTTCATCTCGATCTGTAACAGCTAGGACCGAAAAACTCGGCTAGATGTTACAGATTGAGATGAACAGGAGGACGGGTGCGGTCTAAACAAAATGGCCCGCGCATCACACATCGATGCACGGGCCATTTATTGTCTGCAAGCGGCAGGTGGTGTCAGCGTCTTATGCCTCGAGGTTTTCCTCGATCCAGGCGACGGCACCCTTGGGATCCTTAGTGAGGTCGATGTACTGTTTGCCCTTGGGCGACAGCAGCGTGATGCCCAGGCGGTCGGTGTCGGCCTTCATCTCGTTGTAATAGGTGCGAACCTGCGGAGCCAGGACGATGACGTTGTACTGGTCCATGATGGCGTAGTGGCTGCCGTAGGCACCGGCGTTGGCGGTAATGTCGATGCCCAGCTCGTCGGCGCCTTCCTTAAGCGCGTTGGCGAGCAGTGCAGAGGTGCCGGCGCCAGCGCACAGAACCAGAACCCTCAGATCCTTGCCCTTAAGGGCGGACGGAGCTGCGGAGGCCTCAGTGGCAGAAGCGGTCTCGACAACAGGAGCCTCAACGGCGGGGGCGGCAGCGGTCTTGACGGCCTTGGTCTCCTCGGCCTCTTCTTCGGCCAGGGTCTCGGCCTCCTGCTTGCACAGGACGTTGTCGTAGGCCTTGCAGAACGGGTAGTAGATCAAGAAGTCAACGACCAGCAGGACGACAACCAGGACCAGAGAGATCGGCTGGAAGTTGGTGTCGATGAAGGTGCCGATCGGTCCGGGGAGTGCCCACGGCATGGCATAGATAAAGCCGTTCATGCCCAAAAAGTCGATGAAGAACTTACCAATGAGGACGTTGGCCACGGGGGCAAACAGGAACGGGATCAGGAAGTACGGGTTGAGGATGATGGGCGCGGCGAACAGCAGCGGCTCGTTGACGGCGAACATCACGGGTACGACAGAGGCTTTGCCGACGGCCTTGAGCTGCTTGGAGCGCATAAAGAGCAGGAAGATGATCGGGACAATGAACGTGGCGCCGGTGCCGCCGAGTTCGCCGATGTAGTTACCGAAGTTCTCGGTCAGGGCGAGGGCGGGGTGACCGCCGGCCTGCAGCGTGGCGAGGTTAGTGGTGATGTTGCCAAACAGCGCGGCGTTGAGGGCAGGCTTAACGACCGAGGGGCCGTGGATGCCCATGAACCAGAACAGCGGGATCATGAACCAGATGAGGGCGAGGCCGGCGTAGGAATCGGCAGCGGCGAACAGCGGGCTCACCAGCGTGGAGATGACGTTGGCAAACGGGACGGCCAAGCAGGTGCGGCAGATAACGTCGATGACGGCGACAAACAGGATGGAGAAGCTGAAGGCGAAGATGTCGCGGAAGTTCTGGGCGATGGCGCCGGGGACTTCTTTGGGCAGCTTGATGGTGATGTCTCGCTTAATGCAGAAGGCATAGATGTTGACCGTGGCAAATGCGGCGACAAAGGAGCTCAGCAGGCCCTTGGTGCCCATGTTGTCGGTAAAGAACACCGAGACATCGGCGCCGTCGATCTTGGCACTCGTCTGGGTAACGGCCAAGATGAGCATAGCGCACATGGCGGCGACCATGGTGCTCGTGGCGTTGATGGCCTTGCCGGCAGGCATGCGGCGGTTCTTGGAGCCGGTCAGCGCGCTTGCGGTGGTGCCGGCGACCATGATGCCCACGACGCCCATCGTGAAGTTGTAAACCTTGTTGCAGAAGTTCACGACGTCGACGTTCCACCAGTCGGGCAGCGTAAAGCCGCCGACCGTGGCGACAACGCCCGGCAGGGTCGAAATAAGCAGGAAGACAGAAGAAGACAGGATGATGGGCATTGCTGCCAAAAAGCCGTCTTTAATGGCCTGAAGGTAGATGTTCTTAGAGACCTTGTCGAAGTACGGCTGACCTTTCTCCAAGAACTTAACGATCGATTCCATAGTTCACGCTCCTCTTTGCATGAAATCTTAATGGCATGGACGTTGAAAACCTATATGGTCTCCCGCTTGCTAAAAGCCCGGGTGCAGGCGGGGTCGGTCCCAGGGGGAGAGAGGGGAGCGGCTGGGTTTGTATCGCATGGGGCCGCTCCCCCTCGGGGGAAAGCGAGGCGATGCGCTACTGCGCGTCCGCCATAGTGTCGGCGAGCTCCTTGTACCAGAGTGCCGACTGCTTGATGTAGCGTTTTTGCGTGTCGAAGTCGATGTAGAACAGGCCGTAGCGCTTGTTATAGCCATTGGCCCACGAGAACTGGTCCTGCAGGCTCCAGATAAAGTAGCCCTGGACGTCGACGCCCTCGGCACGCGCCTGGAGCACCTTCTCCATGTGCTGGTCGACAAAGTCGATGCGCTCGGGATCGGCGACGATGCCGTTTGCGTCGGGCTCGGGGTCCTTGTGGCCCAGGCCGTTTTCGGTGATATAGATGACGGGGAGGTTGGGATAGGTGGCGCTGATGTGCTTGAGCGTGTCGTAGAGGCCTTGCGGGTAGATGAGCCAATCCCAGTCGGTGGTGGGGATACCCGGCATATCGACCTGCTGCCCGACGCCCTTAAACTTAAAGCACGAGGTGCCCTTGTCTCCGGTGCCGTTAAAGCTGTTGGTGGACTCGCCATCGTAGGCGGCGATAAACGCCGACTGATAGTAGTTGAGGCCGAACATATCGTTGCGGGGCGCCGCCTTGGCGAGCTCCTCCATGTCGCTGTCCTCAACCGTAAGCGTGGCGTTGTTGGCACGCAGAATCTCGTTGATGAGTGAGAGGGTGCGCGCGGAGTAGTGACCCAGGAAGGCGCCGTCCATGATGAAGTCGGTGTAGAAGGCGTTGTACAGGTCGGCGGCGTGCTGGTCGGCGGGCGAGTCTGTGGCAGGATATGCCGGCGTCAGGACGTTGACCATGCCAATGCGTCCGCCCAGGTGCTCGGTCTCGTCAAGATCCTTATACAGGTTGACGGCGCGGGCGTGGGCAACGAGCTCGTTGTGCTGGCTCTGGATGCCGCTCGTCACATCAAAGTGATGGTTGGGCGGGAAGTTGCCTTGGATGTATTGGGAGTGCGAGAGGCTGATGAGCTCGTTGATGGTGAACCAATTCTTGACCTCGCGGAACTCGCGGAAGCAGAACTCGGCATAGCGCACATAGGCGTCGACGGTCTTGCGGTTGAGCCAGTCGCCCTGGTTGAACAGGGCGGCGGGGGAGTCAAAGTGATGCAGGGACACATAGGGCTCGACGCCATACTTTTTGCAGCAGGCGAACAGCTCGTGGTAGTGCTTAACGCCCTCGGCGAGGGGCTCGGCATCGTCGCCGTTGGGGAAGATGCGGGTCCAGGCGATGGACACACGGATGGCGTTGAGTCCATGCTCGGCAGAAAGGCGGATATCCTCCTCGTAGCGGGTGTAGAAATCACTGGCCGGGTCGGGCAAAAAGCGACCCTGGGCGACAAGGTAATCGTCCCACATGGTCTTACCCTTGCCTGCCACCTTCGTGGAACCTTCCGTTTGGTACGCGGCGGTTGCGGCGCCCCAAACAAAGCCCTTCGGCAGCTGCTGTACGCGGTTTAGCAAAGACATATGCATACACCCTCTCGTCTCGCTGTTCGATATTGTGCGTTTGCGCTCAGGAGGCTCCCTGGTTAGCGTTCAGCGGTGAAAAAGCCCGATAAACACTATCTTAAAATGATTAGAACCAAAATGAGCACGTGAACATTTGACAATGAGCACGTTAACATCCGGCTGGGATGTATAGAAACAAAACAACTTCAAACAGCCGCGAACGGTTGTATTTGTTCGGTAAGCGGTTTTGATTGACAGAAGTTTTCATGTTGTGGTATATGGCTCGGGTATCATGAGCACGTTATCAATGTATGTACGATGCGCCATGGGCGCGGGGAATAGTTGGGAAGCAGGTTAGCGTGGAAGGCATGGCTCAGCAGACAAGGAATGGTCATTCGGCGAGCGCGGCAGAAGTTGCGGCGCTCGCTGGCGTGAGCCGCCAGACTGTGTCTCGCGTGGTCAACGGTATGCCCAACGTGACGGAAAAGACGCGCAAGCGTGTGCTGGCCGCCATGGAAGAGCTGGGCTTTCGTCCCAATTTTGCTGGAGCGGCGTTGCGCGGCGGGTCGTATCGTTCTATTGGCCTGTGCATGTACAACATCACACGTGTCGGTAACCTGGCGACGCTCGAGGGTATCATGCAAGCGGCGCGCGAGCACGATTTTGCCGTCACTATGATCGAGATGGGCGGCGACAAGCCCTATACACTTGCCGATGCCTCGCGCCGCATGGTCGAGCGACCCGTCGACGGCATGATTCTCAACATGAACCGCATGGCTCCCGATTTTGAGGAGTTTGTTCCCCAGCCGGGAGTGCGAACGGTCATCCTGTCCATGTATGCGCATCCGCGCTGCACGACGATCGACTCCGACCAGTATGGTTCGTGCGAGCTGTTGACCAATTATCTGCTGGAACATGGTCACTCGAATATGCGGTTTGTGGCGGGTCCGGAAAACTCGATTTCCTCGCGTTTTCGTGAGGCCGGTTGGCGCGATACGCTGGGTCGTGCTCATGTCGATGCCGCTCCGATGCTGCGTGGCGATTGGAGTGCGGACAGTGGGTACGCCATGGGCGAGCGGATTGCGGCCGAGGTGCTTGCCGGCGGGTCGCAGGCGCCGACTGCCGTGCTTGCGGCAAATGACCAGATGGCGCTGGGCGTTATCGCCGCGCTCGAGAACGCGGGCCTGTCCGTGCCCGACGACGTGAGCGTGGTTGGTATCGACGACGCACTCGAGGGACTTGTTCCTCACAATCGGCTGACGACGCTGCGATTTGATTTGCGCGGTGTCGGTAAGCTTGCGTTTGAGGCGGCGATTGGAGAGAGCTCGTCTATCGAGGCGATTCATGTGCCGAGTACGCTGGTCGAACGCTCGACTGTTAGGGACATACGGGGTTAGGTCCTACTCCGTTTGTCTCGATTTGTAACAGGTAGACGGTCAAAAGCGGGCTACGTGTTACAGATTTAGCTTCTTCGGAAAGAGCAATCCTGTTCGTCTCAATCTGTAACAGCTAGGACCAAAAAACTCGGCTAGATGTTACAGATCGAGACAAACGGCTCCCGACCAGCCCAAAAACAAAAAGACCGGGGGCGGCGCGCCGTGTGACGTGCCGCCCCCGGCTGAGAAATGGGGACAGGTTGTGTGAGCGGGCAACCCCGCCAGCCACTAGTCCAGACGACGGGTCTGCGCCACGTGCTTGTACCAGTAGGCGCTTGCCTTGGGCGTGCGCTTTTGGGTTTCAAAGTCAACGTAAAAGAAGCCGTAACGCTTGTTGTAGCCATTGGTCCAGGAGAACTGATCCTGCAGGCTCCACAGGAAGTAGCCGCCCACGTTGACGCCCACCTCCATGGCCTTGAGCAGCCAACGCAGGTGCTGCTCGATGTAGTCGATGCGCGGCTGGTCGTCCACAAAACCGTTCTTGTAGGGGTCCTTGTAGCCCATGCCGTTCTCGGTGATGAAGATCTGCTTGTAGTTGGGGTAGCGCTGCTTAATGTAGACGAGCAGATCGAACAGACCCTCGGGATAGATGATCCAGTCCCAGTCGGTGGTGGGGATGCCGGGCTTGTTCACATGCTCGCCAATGCCCTTGACGCGCCAGCGACCGGTGCCCTTCTCGCCCGTACCGTTGTGGTGCAGGTCGTTCTCGCCATCGTAAGCCTTCAAGAAACGGCACTGGTAGTTGTTAACGCCCAGGTAATCGTTGCAGAGCGCGGCCTCGCGCATAATCTCGAGGTCCTCGTCCAAGATCTCGATGGTGCCGCCCGAGACGGCAGCCAGGCGGTTAGCGCACTCGAGGGTGTCGGGCGCGTAGTCGCCGCGGAAGGTGGCGTCGAGCAAGAACTGGTTTTGCAGCACGTGCTCGTTGTTGGCGGCTTTGATGTCGGCGGGGTCGTTCTCGTTGAGCGGGTACTTGAACTCCAGCGACTGAATGACGCCAATCTTGCCCTTAAAACCGCCGTTGTGGAAGGCCAGTACTGCCTTGGCGTGGGCGAGCATCATATTGTGCTCGCACTGGAAGGCCTCGGCAAGATGCGCCTTGACGCCACCGGGGAAGGTGCCCTCGATGTAGGTGTTGGAGGCGTCGGCCCAAATCTCGTTAAAGGTGAACCAGTAGGTTACCTGGTCGGCGTACTCCTTAAAGCAGAAGGTGGCAAAGTCCACAAAGGCGTCGATAGTCTCGCGGTTGAGGAAGTCGCCCTTCTCAAAGAGGGGAAGCGGCGTGTCAAAGTGATGCAGCGTGACGAACGGCTCAACGTGGTGCTTGTGGCACTCGGCGAAGAGATCGTGGTAGAACTGGACGCCCTCGGGGTTGATTTCGCCGGTGCCGTTGGGGAAGATGCGGCTCCAGGCGATGGAGAGTCGAATGCCGTTGATGCCGAACTCCTCGCACAGCTCCAGGTCGACGGGGTACTGGTTGTAGAAGTCCGAAGCGGGATCGGGGGAGAAGCGCCCCTGGGCCTCCAGAAAGTCGTCCCAGGCAACCTTGCCCTTACCGTGAGTGCGGGTCTCGCCCTCTACCTGGTAGGCAGCGGTGGCGCCGCCAAAGACAAAGTCCTCGGGAAACTGCGCGGGCGGGTTGGTGACGCTAGCAGGATTAACGGACATGATGATCCAATCGTCTAAATCGAAGGGCCAGCCGGTCTTGGATGGTCGGCTGGCCCTGGGCGTTACTTACTTCGAAAGTTGCTCACTCACGAAGGCGAGAGACTTGTCGCCGTTCTGGGAGAGCTCGATGTACTGCTTGCCACGGCAGGCGACGCACTTGTTGCCCACGCGCTCACAGTCCTTCTGCAGGTCGGCCAGGTAGCTTGCGGCCTGCGGGGCCAGGACGACCAGGTCAAAGTCGGGGAGCATGTCCACGTGGTTGCCATAGGCCTCGGCAGCGGTCTCGAGGTTAATGCCGCGCTCCTTGGCGGCCTTGGCCAGCGCGTTGGCGAGCAGGCCCGAGGTTCCGCCGCCCTGGCAGAGCACGAGCACGCGCTTGCCGTTGAGGTCGCTGGCGGTCGTTGTCTCGGCAGCGGGTGCTGCGGAAGCGGCGGGGGAGTCGGCCTTCACGGCCTCGGCAGCAGCGCCGGCGGCAACGCTCTTGGCGTCAGCCTTGCCCTGGAAGGCATCGTTGAGCTTGGCGGCCTTCTCGGCGTTCTTGGCGGCGAGCTCCTCCTGGGAGATCTCGGCCTCCTCGGCGCACTTCTGGGCGTCATAGGCACGGAAGAACGGGTAGTACAGAACGAAGTCGACGACCAGGATAAGGGCGAGCATCACAAAAGCGAGCGGCTGGAAGCCCAGGCCCATGATGGTGCCGATGGGGCCGGGGACGGTCCAAGGCAGGGTGTACATAAAGCCGTTCATGCCCAAGAAGTCGATAAAGATCTTGAGGATCCAGATGTTGGCGATCGGGGCAAAGACAAACGGGACAAAGAAGACGGGGTTGAGCACGATGGGCGCGGCGAACAGCAGCGGCTCGTTGACGGCAAAGCAGACGGGGACGATGGCGGCCTTACCGACGGCGCGCATCTCCTGAGACTTGGCCAGGAAGCAGAACATAAAGACCAGGACGAGCGTGGCGCCGGTGCCGCCCATGCAGACGACGAAGTACTGGGCACCCTGGGTCAGGACAGCGGAAGCGTGCTGGCCGGCCTGGAACGCAGCCAGGTTGTCGGTCATGTTGGCAACGAGGGCGGCGGCGATGGCGGGCTCGACGATCGAGGGGCCGTGGACGCCCACGAACCAGAAGAGGCTCATAGCGCCGTAGATCACAGCGAGGCCGATGTAGCCGTCGGCAGCGGTGAACAGGGGCTGGAACACCTGGATGACGCCCTGGGCAAAGCAGAAGCCAAAAGCAGCGCGGAAGGCGATGTCAAAGACCCAAAAGACGGTGATGCAGACGGAGAAGGGGATGATGTCCTTGAAGGTCTGCGAGATGTTGGGCGGAACCTGCTCGGGCATCTTGACGGTGATGTTGCGCTTAATGAAGAACTTGTAGATGATGCCAGTCACAAACGCAGCGATGAAAGCGGTCAGCAGGCCCTTGGAACCAAGGTAGGTGGTGTTAAAGCCGCTGGCGGCGTCCGTGGCGATGGTGTCGCTCGAAAGGAGCAAGAAGCCGATGATGGCCGCGCACATGCACGAGATGAAGTTGATCTGGTTGTTCTTGGGCAGATCGCGGTTCTGGGCGTCGGCGAAGTGCTTGGCCGTGGTGGCGGCGCAGGCGATGGCCAGGATGCCCATGGAGTAGTTGTAGCACTTCCACAGGGCGTTATTGATGTCATCGGGCCAGTAGAAACCCCAGATGTTGGGGACCGAGGCTACCAGGCAGAAGATGGACGAGAAGATGATGATGGGGATGACGGAGATAAAGCCGTCGCGGATCGCCTTGAGGTACTTGTTGCGGGCGATCGCGTTGAAAAAGGGCTGGCCCTTTTCGATGATGGCGATGAGTTGCTCCATGCAATGCTCCTAAGAGTCGGTGGGTTAGCAACGATGGTAGCTTTTGACTTTCGGTTGCCAAAATGTTGACGTTGCCATTTTGTGACACAAAAAAAGACGCGAACCGGTGGTTCCTGTGCCTGCGAACCGTCGATTCCTTATGCGTAAACGTTTGAGCCGCCCGGTGGCTCTGTGTTTGCACAATGGCAACGTTAACATTTGGGCGACAAAAGCCGTTCGGGGAAGCAAAAATGTCGGTGAACGGTAGGTTTTGGGTGGTGAGCGTATGGTGGGGGAGGCGTTGGATATACTTGAAGGCGTTAAAAATGACTGCGCAAGGTGCCACCAATGGCATCGTTGACATAGAAAGATCGACCTATGGCCGCTGTTAAAAAATCGGTATCCGTCAAAGACGTAGCGCGCCTCGCGGGCGTCTCGGAGCAGACGGTCTCGCGTACGGTGCACGATTCGCCCAGCGTGCGCCCCGAGACCAAGGAGCGGGTGCGTGCCGCCATGCGCGAGCTGGGGTATCGTCCCAATTTTGCCGGTCGATCGCTGCGCCGCGGCAAGTTTAAGACCGTCGGCGTTGCCATGTTCAACATTACCGGTACCGGCAACCTCGACCGTATGGAGGGCTTTACCGCCGCCGCCGATAAGCACGGCTATGCCATCACCCTCACTAAAGTAGACGGGCATCCGTATACCCTCGAGAGCGCATCGTCGCGCATGAGCGCGCTGCCGGTAGACGGCATGGTTGTGATCATGAATCGCATGCCGGCGGATTTTGGCACTTTCGAGCCGCTGCCCGGCATGCAGACGGTGCTCGTTACGATGTTGGAGCACCCGCTCTGTTCAACGGTCGATAACGACCAGTTCGATTGCTCGCGCCAGGTGGTCGAGTACTTGCTGGAGCGGGGGCACAAGACCGTTCACTTTATCTCGTGTCCCGAGCGCTCGCTTTCGGGCATGCGGCGCGAGGAAGGCTGGCGCGAGACATTGCGCGCGCATGGCATTGAGCCACCGCGACTCGTGCGCGGCGATTGGACGGCACAGAGCGGGTATGCTGCCGGTCAGGCTCTGGCGGACGATCCGACCTGTACGGCCATTTATGCCTCCAACGATGCCATGGCATATGGCTGCATCCGTGGGCTCGAGTCGCGCGGGAAGCGCGTGCCCCAGGACGTGAGCGTGGTGGGTGTTGACGACAGCCTGGGCGATATCGTGCCCGATTGTCGCCTGACCACGGTGCGCTTTGACAACAAGCGCGTCGGCATGTGGGCGGTCGACAAGATTGCCGGCGCCGAGGGCGTTGAACCCGGTGTGGAGCACATGCTGTTTCCGGGCGTGCTCGTCGAGGGCGATACGGTGCGCGATTGGCGCTAGAGCGCGGGTCTGTTTGGGTTTCCGCTAATTGTGTTCGATATTGTTCAGATTGGTTTAAAAACCGTTCACGGGCGAAAAATGACCGTTCATAGCTCGAAATTACGTTTTGCGCTGTTCTTTTTTGTTTGAATGTTATTGTTTCTGTCATACACAACGCAGCGCGTATGCCCGGACGCGATGCTCTCCATTGGTTCATATGTGAAAGGAACGCAACATGGCAACCAAAGAAGAAATCTCGATGGTTGGATTCGAGATCGTCGCATACGCAGGTGACGCCCAGACCGATCTGCTTGCAGCGCTCGATGCTGCTCGCGAGGGTGACTTTGAGAAGGCCGAGCAGCTGCACAAGGATGCCAGCGATGCGCTCATCGGTGCCCACGACACGCAGACCAAGCTGCTTTCGCAGGAGGCCGGCGGTGGCGAGATGGAGATGACCTTCATCATGGCTCACGCTCAGGACACTCTCATGACCACTATGATCCTGGAGAAGCAGGCCCGCTTTACCATCGATGCCTACAAGCGCATCGCCGAGCTCGAGGCCAAGCTCGCCTAACGAGCCCTCACAACCAAGTCCCCTTCCAAAAGCCCTGCCGCAAACCCGCGGCAGGGCTTTTTCTGTCCTCCTCCCCGCAACTCATCCCGAGATAGTCATTGGGGACGTTCTTAAACGACTAGTCATTGGGGACAGTCTTGGTGCGCTCCGTTCGTCCTCCCGTTCGATTTTTGCTCGGTGGGTATACTTCCTTTCGTATTAAACGCCGGACTGAGGAGGTATCCAAATGCCGGATAACGGGTCAATACAAAAAAGAGGCGCGCACGAGATGGCTCATGGGCGTCCTGTCCAGATAACCGAGCACACGACGGTAACCGAGCTGCAGCCCAGTCTGTCCGATGTCGTGTGCGCAAACAAAAAGCTGCAGATTGGCTTTATCGTTGCGCTCGTGGTGCTGGCGCTGCTGTCGGGCTTTGTAGCTCGTCCGCATTTCGCCGATACCAAGACTTGGGACTCCACCATCGAGGTTATCGATCAAAAGAAGGGCAACGTTTTGGCACTCACGACCTCGTGCGTGGCGCTGTCTGCGGGCATTACCGCGCTGCCTGGTGATACGGGAACGCCGGTTGCCGAGCAGCTCGCGCAGCTTTCGGGTAACCTGGGCATCGTGCTTGCCGTGCTCTACCTAGAGAAATACCTGCTAACTATTTTGTGGTCGGTTGGCCTGGGCATCTTAATCCCGTTTGCGTTGGTGCTCTTTGCGGTGTCGCTCGGCATTCACGGGCGCTGGAGCACGAGCGCTGTCCTGCGCCGTGTGGCGACGCGCGTGCTGGTGGTTGCCGTGATCGGCATGGCGCTCGTGCCCGCGAGCGTATGGGTGTCGCAAAAGGTCGATGAAACGTATCGCGTAAGTATTGAGCAAGCTGAGCAAAAGGCTGCGGACGCGGCCGATGCGGCCGACACCACGGACAAGTCAGCCGAGACCAGCTCAAAATCGAACAAGAAAAAATCCGAGGCCACGGAGTCCAAAAACGTGCTCGAGCAGTTGACTGATGGGGCATCGAGCCTTGTTACGTCGGTGACCAGCGGCGCCAAGCAGATGACCGATGAGATCGTGCGGCAGGTGACCGATTTGATTGAAGGCGTCATCGTGATGATCGTGACCTCGTGCGTTATCCCGCTGCTGGTGCTCGTGGCGTTCCTATGGCTAGGACACGTGCTGCTGGGGATCGATATTTCCGGCCCCGCGAACTATCTGACGGGCCGCTTTCTGAGTGCTCCGTCCAAGCACGCCAAAAAGGGTGGGCAGTCCGAGTAGCTAAAACAGCTGTATATACCGGGGAATACCGCCGAAGGGCGGCCGAGACACGTTCTCGGCCGCCCTTTTGTTTGTTGAACACATGGTCGCTACGTCCGCGCCCGGCTCAAACGGTCAGCAATCATCCGTGAACGGTATTTGTTCAAAAAAGAACAAAGATAAACAAATAGTTGTTGCAGTTACTGTTCGAATGTGTTCAAATAAACATGAACAGTGAAGAACCGCACATTCAGATGCCCGGACCTGAACGCGATTCAACACTTCCAAACAGAAACTACGCACCTGCGTATCTCTCAAGGAGGATGTCATGAGGGTTGTAATCGCTTCCGATGCCGACGGTATGTCGATGAAGGAGTCCATCAAGGAGATGCTCATCGCCGACGGTCACGAGGTCGTCGACTATTCCGAGACCCCTGCCGCGGACTTTGTCGATTCCGCGACCGCCGTTGCCAAGGACCTGCTGGAGCACAAGGATTCCCAGGGCTTCGCATTCGATAAGTACGGCGTCGGCTCCTATATGGCCGCCGTCAAGATTAAGGGCATGGTCGTCGCCAACATTTCCGACGAGCGTTCCGCCTACATGACCCGCGAGCACAACGGCTCGCGCATGGTCACCATGGGCCCGGGCGTTGTGGGCACCGAGGTCGCCAAGAAGATCGCCCGCGAGTTCCTGCGCGCCCAGTACGCCGGCGGCCGTCACCAGATCCGTGTCGACATGCTCAACAAGATGGCCTAACGAGAGCCACCGAGAACTCGAACTTCTACCTCAACTTGTGAATTCAGACGAAAGGACGTTCTGATGAAGAAGACCATCGCAATCGGTTGCGACCATATCGTTACGGACGAGAAGATCTATCTGGCCGACCGCCTGGAGCAGGCTGGCTACAAGGTGCTCGACTGCGGCACCTACAGCCACACCCGTACGCACTACCCCATCTACGGTAAGGCCGTGGGCGAGGCTGTTGCCAGCGGCAAGGCCGACTTTGGCGTGGCCCTGTGCGGCACCGGCATCGGCATCACCAACGCCGTCAACAAGGTTCCCGGCGCCCGTTGCGCCCTGGTCCGCGACATGACCTCTGCCCTGTATGCCCGTCGCGAGCTCAACGCCAACATCGTGGGCTTTGGCGGCAAGATTACCGGCGAGTTCCTGATGGCCGATATCATGCTTGCCTTCCTGGAGGAGCCCTACGAGAAGACTCCCGAGCACGATGCCCTGATCGCCAAGATCGATGCCTGCAATAAGGCCGACGCCGAGGCTCAGGCCGACCCGCACTTCTTTGACGAGTTCCTCGAGAAGTGGGACAGCGGCGAATACCACGATTAGCGGGTATCCGGCGTAATTAACTAGTCCGTTGACGGCTCGCGTTTCTGTGATGGGGCGCGGGCCGGTTTGCTATCAGCCCAATTGGCCCAGCGGGCTGGACGTGCATTGTTCTTTTGTTTGCGGCGCTGCCTCATTACCTTTCTGCTAAAGGCACGACGTTCACAATGGATCGTGCGAGATGATATGTGAAGGAGAAGATTCCCATGGAGTTTGTTCTTGATAACGGCTCTGTCCGCATTGCGTTGAGCACGGCTGGCGGATCGTTCACTTCTATTGCGGCCAACGGCCGTGAGTACCTGTGGCAGGGTGACCCGGCGGTCTGGTCGGGCCAGGCGCCCATTTGTTTCCCGATCTGCGGTGGCCTTCGTGACGGTCACGCAATGACCATGGGCGGCCGCGAGGTAAAGCTCGCCCGCCACGGCTTTGCGCGCAAGCAGGAGTGGAAGCTCGAGGAACAGACCGACAACATGGTTGCGCTGAGCTTAAGCTCTGCCGACCATGCCGAGTTGCTCGAGCAGTACCCGTATCCGTTTAAGATCGTTGCTCGTTACACGATCGATTCGGAAAAGGTTGCCGTGTCGTACGAGGTGACCAATGAGGGCACCGAGGACATGCCGTTCTTTGTGGGCGGTCACCCCGGCTTTAAGTGCCCGCTCGACGAGGGCGAGTCCTATGACGATTATGAGCTCCGTTTTGAGCAGCGCGAGGCCGCCGAGCTCTGTACTGCCGTTCCCTCGACGGGCCTGATTGATGTTGAGCGTCGCAGCAAGAACCCCATGATCGGCCAGAACCTGCCGCTTACTCACGAACTCTTCGACTTCGCGGAGACCATCTTCGACGTGCTCGAGAGCCGTGTGGTTACGTTCACCAAGAAAACCGAGGACAAGGGCGTGCGCCTGACGTTCCCCGATATGCCGTACCTGATTGTGTGGAGCAAGCCCGAGGGCGACTTTGTGGCTGTTGAACCGTGGGGTGGTCTGTCCACCTGCTCCGACGAGGACGATATTCTGGAGCACAAGCGTGGCTGCCTGGTGGCCAAGCCGGGAGAGACCGTCACTCGCGGCTTTGAGATCGAGATCCTTTAACGAGTTATCGTATGTTTGGGGCGGGTTATGCCGCCCCGGAACAGGAGTTCAACATGATTCTGACCGTTACCATGAACCCGTCGATTGATACGCGCTATCAGCTCGATAAGCTGATCATCGACGATGTTAACCGTGTGACGCCCGAAAAGACCGCTGGCGGCAAGGGCCTCAACGTGAGCCGTGTGCTGCTGCAGTTGGGCGACGATGTGCTCGCGACCGGTCTGCTCGGCGGCCACATGGGTGCCTATATGGCCGAGCTTATGGATGCCGACGGCGTCAAGAACGACTTTGTGCCCATCGCCGGTGAGACGCGCATTTGCCTGAATATTCTGCACGAAGGTAATCAGACCGAGCTTTTGGAGAGCGGCCCGCAGATCGCTCCGGCCGAGCTCGAGGCCTTTACGGCCAAGTTCGCCGAGCTTGCAGCGAAGGCGGACGTTGTGACGCTTTCGGGCTCGCTGCCGCGTGGCGTCGATGCCGGCTACTATGCCGAGCTCGTCAAGATCGCCGAGGAGGCGGGCGCCAAGGTGCTGCTCGACACCTCGGGTGCATCGCTGGAGGCCGCGCTGGAGTCCGACGCTAAGCCTGAGCTCGTAAAGCCCAACCTGACCGAGATTAACGGCCTGCTGGGTACGTCCTTTACGACTGATGATGTCGATGCCCTGCGCGAGGCGCTTGCCGCCGATGGCCGCTTTGCCGGCATTCCCTGGGTTGTCGTTTCGATGGGCGCTGCCGGTTCGGTGGGCTTCCATGAGGGTCGCGCGTTCCGCGCCAAGACGCCCGCGATTGCGGCTGTGAACGCGACGGGTTCCGGCGACTCGACCATCGCCGGCTTTGCGCATGCCATTGCGGCTGGTGCCGACGACGTCACGGTGCTCAAGACCGCCAATACCTGCGGCAAGCTCAACGCCATGGATCCCAAGACCGGCCACCTGGTCATGGACCGCTGGGACGAGGTCTACAACAGCGTTGAAGTAACGGAGCTGTAGAGTTACGGCGTTGAGTTACGGCGTTTTACCAAACGCCGTAACCAGCCGACGCTGCGCGGGCCGCATTTGGACAATCTGACGTTCAACTTCAAGGGCGCGACCAGAAGGTCAGCGCCCTTTCGTTTCACGTCACCTTGTCTCAAATGCGACCCGCTCGCTGGCATTGCCAAGACATCGGCGTTGCCTTGGTCGCAAGTAGTCATTGCTTCCGTCGAGCTACCCTTACACCAACAAAACGGCGCCCGCCGGCGATGTTGCCGGCGGGCGCCGTTGTCGTGTAGGTGGCTATGTCGTGGGGGCTGCCGTTGAGCGTCCGGGTCTGTGCTCTACAGCGAGTCGATAAAGCGCTGCTGGGCGGCACGTCCTGCCTCGTCCCACTTAAAGACGCCGGCGTTGTCGAGCACGTGGCCAAACACCACGCCGACCTCCTCGTGCAGGATATCGATGGCGTTGTCGGCCGTAAGCTCGTCGGCGCGGCGGGCAAAGACGTCCTCAGCCCATGCGGCGTGGCTGCGGCAAAGATCATCGCCCTCGAGCGCACCGGCAAGGTCGTAGCTGGCATCGACCTTGGCTGCCAGCAGATGCTCACGGACAGCGCCAAGCTCGGGAACCAGGCGCGGCGGCAGAATGGCAAGGCCCATGACTTCGATCAGGCCGATGTTCTCCTTCTTAATGTGGTGGTACTCGGCATGTGGGTGGAAAACGCCTAGCGGGTGCTCGTCGGTCGTGATATTGCAGCGAAGCGCCAGGTAGGCCTCGTAAATCTCGCCGCCGGCGTTGCCGCGGGAGTCCACGCGGCGAATGACGGGCGTCACGGTGTTGTGGGCCACGCCGTCGGCTGTGTGCGCGATGACGCCCACCGACTCATCGGTCCACTCGCGCCAGGCGAGGATAATCTTCTCGGTGGCGTCGAGCAGCTGGGCGCGGTCGTGCGAGCGCAGTCGCAGCACCGAAAGCGGCCACTGCAACACGGTACCGCTGACCTGGTCAAAGCCGGGCATGCTAAACTGCGAGACCTCGGCGGCGTGCATCATGGGGAACTCGTGCGCGCCGCCCTGGAAGTGGTCGTGCGACAGAATCGAGCCGCCCACGATGGGCAGGTCGGCGTTGGAGCCAATAAAGTAGTGCGGGAACAGGTCGACAAAGTCGAGCAGGCAGGTCAGCCCCTTGCGGTCGACGTGCATCGGACGATGCTCGGAGCTCATGGCAATGCAGTGCTCGTTAAAGTACGCGTACGGGCTGTATTGGAAGCCCCAGCGCTCGCCGTCGAGCTTAATGGGGATAACGCGCAGATTCTGGCGGGCGGGGTGAGCGCCACCGTCGGCTGCGGCGGAGCGTCCGGGGTAGCCCTCGTTTTCAATGCAGAGCTGACAGGCGGGGTACTTCTCGCCCGTGTTCTTTGCGGCGCCGGCCGCGGCAATGTCGCGCGGATCCTTTTCGGGCTTTGACAGGTTGATTGTGATCTCCAGGTCGCCCCAGTTGGTGGGGGTGCTCCATTTGATATTGCGCGCGATGGCGGCACGACGCACGTAGCCGGCGTCGCAGCACAGACCGTAGAACCAGTCGGTCGCGGCGCGGGGCTCGTTGACGCCCATACGGTCGTTGAATTCCTCGTTTACAACCGAAGGCCTCGGCATGAGCGCGCCCATGATGCGCATGGCGATGCGGTCGCGGCCCGATGCCGTGTCCTCGGCGGCACCGTTGGCAACGGCAGCCTCGGAAAGCGCGGCAAGCGTGCCCTCCAGGTCAAAGTTGGGCAGGGTATCGGGGTGCAAGAGCGAGAGCTTCTCGGTCTGCAGTGCCCAAGCCATGTCGAGTGCGGGACCCGTGGCGCCGATGCACTCCAGAATGGTGTTGTAGGCCCAGATGCGGTCGTCCTGTCCGATCATCGATCGATGGATGGCATACTCAATTAGGCCCTGCGCGGCCTCGCGCACATCAGTCATTACAGCCATGCCGCGTAAGCCCCCTTGTCAGAGATAGCGTAATGACGGGCAGAGCCCTCGCCCAGCCAGCCGTTCATCTTGGCAATGAAGGTGTCGACCAGGTCGAGCGGCACGAAGGCCTGGATGGTACCGCCGAAGCCGCCGCCGTGAATACGAACGGCGCCGCGGCCGTCGAGCACATGCTCGGCCAGCGCTAGGGCATACATGGAGGGTTGCTCGGAACCCAGTTTGGCAACGACATTCTGCAGGTACATGGCAGAGCTGGCGCCCGACTCGCGCGTCAGGACCAGGAACTGGTCGATGTCGCCGGCGTTCAGGGCTGCCCAGCGCTTGTCGACCAGGCCGTTCTCGTACCAGTAGTGAACGGCGCGCAGGCAGGCGCGGTCGCCCAGCTTGGCGCGCAGCTCGGGGAGCTTGGCGTCAAAGTCGGCGACGTTTACCTCGCATAGGCGTGCCTTGCCAAACTCGGCGGCAACGTCCTGCATCTCGCGCGGAACGGCGGCATAGTCATCGGTGGCGGCCACGTGGTCGGCACCGACCTTAACGAGCACGAGCGCGTAGCCGTGATCCTCAAAGTTGAGCTCGAGCTTCTGGGTTTTAGGCTGAGCCTGGTCCTCAAAGTCCATGTAGGCAAGGCCGCCTAGGCACACAGCAGCCTGGTCCATCAGACCGCAGGGCTTGCCGTAATAGTTGTTCTCGGTGCGCTGGCTCATTTGGGCGAGTGCGACGGGCTCAATTGCGGGCGCGCCCCAGAGCGTCTCCATGGCACGACCGTACGCGGCCTCGACGGCGGCAGAGCTGGAAAGGCCGCCGCCCGAGGGGACGGAGCAGGTGAAGGCGAAGTCGAAGCCGTGGGGCTCAACGCCAAGGGCTGCAATCTCGTGGGCCATGCCGCGGACGAGACTTGCGGACGTGCCCTTCTCGGACTCTTGAATATCCAGCGTGTCGAGCGTGATCTCAAAGGTGGGGTAGCCCTCATCGGCGATGCGGACCTTGTTGGTGTCGGTCGCCACGGCGATGCCGTCAACGGCGACATCGAGCGAGCCGGCGATAACGTGGCCACCCTCGTGGTCGGTGTGGTTGCCGCTGATCTCGGAACGGCCGGGCGCGTGCACGTAGAGCACCTGGCGGTCGCCGATGGGGCCAAACTCCTCCTCAAACAGTTTGGTGAGCGTGGCGAATGTCTTTTCGTCGGGGGTGGTCATGGGAGTCCTTTCCTTGGCGCACACGGGCGAGTTTTGCGTCGTTATGAGTACGTTAACAACTTGAAGCGGCATAGACCATTTGTTCACGATACCGCACGTTACGAGCTATGTTAACGTACTCATAACACACCGCTTGTCACTTTTTGAGAATCTGGTAATCGGTCGATATTCGGCCGTGAACGGTAGTGCCGTATGGACTTATAAAGCAGAAGAGATGCAGATAGAAAAAGTAGAGTACGTTAACATGCGTCCGACGATAGCGGTCCTCGGCGCGGGGTGTATTTCTGCTCGGCCGGCATTCACGCTATTCAGATCTCGCAAGGGTGAAGGTGATCCTGTGGCAAGGCGCCCGTCCAACGATACAGGCACGCGTCCGGTCTCCATGGCCGACGTCGCCCGCGCTGCTGGCGTTTCGCAGCAGACGGTTTCGCGCGTCGCCAACGGCTTGCCCAACGTCAACGAGCAGACGCGCCAGCGCGTGCAGGCCGCTATGCAAGAGCTCGGCTTTCGTCCGAGTTATGCCGGTCGCTCGCTGCGCGACGGCCGTTACCATTCGGTCGGCCTGTGCGTCAACGATGTCACCAAGTTTGGCAACCTCTCAATGATCGACGGCATCGCCAGTGCTGCTCGCGAGCATAATTGCGCCATCACGCTGGTCGAGATGTCCAAGACCGAGGAGTTTTCGCTTGCCGAAGCCACGCGTCGTATGGCCGCATTGCCGGTGGACGGCATCATCATCGGCATGAGCCGCATGGCGCCCGATTTTGAGACGTTTGATCCACTGCCGGGCATTGGCACGGTTATCGTCACCATGTACGCGCACCCGCGGGTGACCACGGTCGACTCCGATCATTACGGCTGCTCGCTATTGCTTATGGATCACCTGTTTGAGCTGGGGCACGAGCGGATTCGCTATATTGGCGGCCCGTCGTTCTCGGTCGACGAACAATTTCGTCGCGCCGGTTGGCAGGATGCACTCGAGCGTAAACACATCGAGCCGGCAGAGCCGCTCGAGGGCGACTGGTCTGCCAACAGCGGTTACGAGGCCGGCAGATATCTGGCCGAGCACGACCGCACCATGACGGCGATTTACGCGGCAAACGACCAGATGGCAAATGGCGCGATTGCAGCGCTGCGCGATAGCGGTCTGCGCGTGCCCGAGGACGTGAGCGTGGTGGGCGTCGACGATTCGCTCGATGATTTTGTGGCACACAACGAGCTCACGACCGTTCGATTCGACTTGCATCAGCGTGGACGCGAGGTATTCGAGCATGCGGTTCCCGAGGCGGGTACGGCGGGCAAAACCGTTGCCATTCGTATTCCCGGCCAGCTCATTATTCGACATAGCACGGCGATACCACGCTCATAGTTTGCGCAGGTAAACGGCGATTTATCGTATTTCAATAACAATCGGTAAGGATGCCGGCAGATAACAGTTGGAATGCTGCCGAGTGCTATGATAGACGGGTTCTTTTGTCTATCTAGGAGGCTTTGCCTGATGGAGATCACCAAGGATATCCGCTACGTTGGCGTCGACGATCACGACATTGACCTGTTCGAGGGCCAGTACGATGTGTCCGAGAACGGTATGGCATACAACAGCTACGTTATCTTGGGCGAAAAGATCGCCGTCGCCGATTCGGTCGATGGTGGTTTTGTTGACGAGTGGCTCGGCAACCTCGAGGCCGCGCTCGATGGACGTACGCCCGACTACCTGGTTATCCATCACATGGAGCCTGATCACTCTGCTGGCATCGCCGCCTTTATGGAGCGCTATCCCCAGGCACAGATTGTGGCCAGCATGGGCGCCTTCCGCATGATGGTCAACTACTTTGGCACCGACTACCCCGAGCGCAAGATGGTCGTCAAAGAGGGCGACGTGCTCGATCTGGGCGGTCACAGCCTAACGTTTGTCGGCGCTCCCAACGTTCACTGGCCCGAGGTGATCTTCTCCTACGAGTCTACCGACAAGGTGCTCTTTAGTGCCGACGGCTTTGGCAAGTTCGGCGCCAACGACATCGAGGACCCGGAAGGCTGGGCTTGCGAAGCGCGCCGCTACTACTTTGGCATCGTCGGTAAGTTCGGCAAGTTCGTGCAGACCGTGCTCAAGAAGGCCGCCGATCTGGATATCCAGATCATCTGTCCGCTCCACGGCCCCGTACTGACCGAGAGCCTGGGCTATTACCTCGACACCTATAACACCTGGTCGAGCTATCAGCCCGAGGACGAGGGCATCACGATTGCCTATGCGAGCGTGTACGGCCATCTGAAGGCTGCCGTTGAGGAGCTCGCATCTGCTCTCGAGGCCCGCGGCCAGAAGGTCTCCGTCTTTGACCTGGCTCGCGATGATATGGCCGAGGCCGTTGAGGATGCGTTCCGCTATGACCGTCTGGTGCTCGCCTCCATCACCTATCAGGGCGAGATCTTCCCGTTCATGAGCACCTTTATCCGCACGCTTGCCGAGCACGCCTATCAGAACCGTACGGTGGCGCTCGTTGAGGCCGGCTCCTGGGCGCCCACCGCTGCCAAGGTTATGACCAAGGAACTCGAGGGCATGAAGGACATCACCCTGGCGCAGAACAAGGTGACCGTCCTGGGCTCGCTCAACGACGCCTCGCGCGCTCAGATCGAGGTTCTCGCCGACGAGCTGTCCAAGTAGCGACACATTCACTTCTGATGCTCAGCCACCACAAAGGAGACCTTTGTGGTGGCTTTTGTTTAAGCGCCGGCGATGACGAGGGCTGGACGTGAGCTGTCAGTGGCCTCGGCGATCGAGGTGGCGACGGCATGGTCGGGGTCACGGTCCATCACGATGGAGTCGACATCGGCAAGCTCGGCAAAGCGGTACATGCCGCGTCCGTTAACCTTGCTGGCGTCCATGAGGGCGACGCTTTGATGGGCCGCGGCGATCATAGCCGTTTTGGTCTCGGCCATCTGGGGAAAGTCGGTCGTAAAGCCGCAGCTGGGGACAAAGGCGCCGGGGCACATGACGGCCAGATCGGCATGGACCATTTGGAGCGCCTGCATAGTGAGCGGTCCGTATAAATAACGATGGCCTTTGCGCAGCGCCCCGCCCAGCATGACGACATCGACTGAGGGCATGCTCTCGTCGATGTAATCGGCAATGGTAATGTCGGCCGTGATGACGGTGATACCGTCGCGCTGGTCGAGGAGCCGGACAAACTCGAGAGCGGTGGTGCCCGAGTCGATGAGCAGCGTGTCGCCGTCATTAACAAGCTCGATGGCGCTTTGCGCGATGGCCTGCTTGGCAGCGACATTGACATTGATGCGGCGATCCTGCGTGGAGACGGTCAGGCGTTTGTGGAGCGATACGGCACCGCCGTGCGTGCGGCGCAGCTTGCCTGCTTCGGCGAGGGCGTCCAAGTCGGCGCGGGCGGTGACGGAGGACACGCCAAAGGTCTGGGCGATTTCTGCTACCTGCACCGAGGCATTATGATCGAGCATTTCCAAAATGGCGGTACGGCGTTCGTCGGCAAAAGCACGGTTGGTGGCTTGGGCCATGTCTGCTCCATTCTCGGCTAAATTTGCAGGAATTGTGTTGACTCTATTTTCGTTCATTTTCTTTTTGAGTAAGAAAACACCTTTCGATTACTTATCTTTTCTATAAAAGAAAGACGCTGAACGCTCAAAATTCAATATCGAACATGTCCACTCGGCTCAAATTCCTTCCGTTTACTTTTCAAAAACGACTGTATTGACCTGCATGGGCTCAATATCTCGCACGTGCAAAGCCGCTGAATTTCATACAATGAGCGCAGTAAAACGCAAGGTAAAACGCCTTGTGAACAACTACGCCCGATGTCCAGATGCGGGCGAGGGAGAGGAGCAAACGCTCATGGCACTTGTTACCACCGAAAAGATGCTCAAGGACGCTCAGGCCGGCCACTACGCCGTCGGCGCGTTCAACGTCGAGAACCTCGAGTTTGTTATGGCCGTTCTGGCCGCTGCCGAGGAGACCAAGTCCCCCGTCATCATGCAGACCACCCCGGGCACCATCAAGACCGCTGGTCTGGACTACTTCTACGGCATGGTCAAGGCTGCCGCCGAGCGCGCTTCCGTGCCCGTCGCTCTGCACCTCGATCACGGCGATGGCTATGACCGCTGCATGCAGGCTTTCCGCACGGGCTACACCTCTGTCATGATTGACGGTTCGCACGAGTCCTTCGAGGACAACATCGCTCTGACCAAGTCCGTCGCCGACGCTGGCCGCGCCATGGGCGTGCCCGTCGAGGCCGAGCTCGGTAAGGTTGGTGGCAAGGAGGACGACGGTCCCGCAGTTGAGGGCGAGAGCCCCTACACCGATCCTGCTGAGGCCAAGGAGTTCGTCGAGCGCACTGGCTGCACCTCTCTCGCTATTGGCGTTGGCACCAGCCACGGTGTGTACACGAGCGATCCGCACATCGAGCAGTCCGTGGTCAAGGCCATCCGCGACGCCGTCGACGTGCCGCTGGTTCTGCACGGCACCTCCGGTGTGCCCGATGAGCAGGTTGCCGAGGCTGTGAAGAACGGTATCTGCAAGGTTAACTACGCCACCGAGCTGCGTCAGGCCTACACCAAGGGCTTCATGGCCTACATGGCCGAGAATCCCGCCTGCTTCGATCCCAAGAAGCCGGCCAAGGAGGGCATGCGTGAGATCACCGAGCTGGTTAAGATTCGCATGACCAACCTCAACTCCGTGGGCAAAGCAGAGTAACAGCAAGGGTACTCCGACTCGCTACATATCCCGGGGAGGGACGAGGGCTTAGTTCCCCAATCGTCCTCGGGCATGCAAAAAGCCTCGCTGCGCACTTCGTGCGGAGAGGCTTTTTGCCCCCTGCGGAAAGATTGGGGAACTAAGCCCTCGTCCCTCCCAGGTTGATCTACTCGAGGTCGTCGCCCTTGTGGCGTTAGAGCGGAAATGGGTGGGGCGTTAGGGCTTCTTTGTTGATGAGGGGTTAGTATGCCCGGGCTTGGTTGGGGAATGCCTGGTCTAGTGAGGCTTGGAGTTTTTCGAAGGATGTCTGCAGGTTGAGGTGTTGGTCTGCAGAGCGTTTGGCTTTTGTGGTGGGGGAGTCGAGGAGGCCGTCTCTCTGTGTCGGGGGGAAGGAGAAAAGGTTTGCATGTTTTAGGGATGGCTGCTGTGTTGCGTCATTGGAAGAATGCATGCTTATGCGGCCTCCTCGATGTCCACCAAAAGGTTGCGCACGGGGTGTGCTGCTAGGTCCCGTGCGTTGGCAGTATTATGCCGCGGCTGCTGCAAAGAAGCGCTAAAGAAAGGCTTAACCTGGTTTGGTGTTACGATGAAACTGCAGGTCAGAGGTATCGAGTAGCACTCTTGAAAGGTTTTGGGCTTAAGGGCTTTCTAAGGTTTGTGGCGCGGATGTGGCTCGCCTGTGTGGGGCGTGTGGACGGCTCGTTCCTAGCGCTGCGGCTCTGCAGTGCGCACCTGCTCGATGACCTTTTCCATGGTGGCGTCGATGCGGTCCTTTTTGAGTTCGCATTCCCAGATGGTTATGGGCGTCCAGCCCATTTGGGTAAGCGCGTCGATGGCAGCGCGGTCGCGCTCGACGTTGCGGCGGAACTTTGCCTCCCAAAACTCAACATTGCGCTTGGGCTGGCTCGGATTGCACTTAGGGCAGCGATGCCAAAAGCAGCCGTTGACGAAGATGGCGATCTTGCGCCCGGGGAAGGCGATGTCGGGCTTTCCGGGCACCTTCCATTCCAGACGGTATCCCGTAAGGCCTGCGGCGCGCAGGCGCTGGCGAACGAGCAGCTCGGGCTTGGTGTTGGCACGCTTGTTGCCCTTCATGGACTTTTTGATGGCGGCGCGACGGCGCACCAGTTCGCGCTCGTCAGCGGAGAGGTCCGAGGTATCGATGCCGTCGAGCAGACCGGGCTTGGGTCGCTTCTTGCTGCGGCGCTTGGCTTTGCGCTTGGGTTTGGTGGCGGGCTCGTCGGCCGTGGTGGCCTCGGCGTCGTTGGCAGTGCCGTTGGCCTCGAGCCGATCTTCCTTCAACTCAATCAGAGCATCGATAAGCTCTTTGTCGGCGGGCATCCACTCAACCGTGGCAAGCGAGGTGCGCGGAATCCAGCGGATATCGAGCTGGCGGTCGTGCTTCTGGGGCTCGCCAGACTCTTTAGCCAGCGAGCAGTAGTAGCACTCCATGGAGAGATGAAAATCGGGGTAGTCGTACTCAACGGTATAGAAATCGCGCAGATTGGTGACTTTGACCTGCAACTCTTCCATAAGCTCGCGGCGTACGGCGTCCTCGGGCGACTCGCCGCGCATGAGCTTGCCACCGGGAAACTCCCAAAGTCCCTGCATGTCGCCGTAGCCGCGCTGCACGGCAAGCAGCTCATCAGATCCTTCCTTGCGAATGATCCCAGCGGCAACATGAACAGTCTTCAACAGGAGTCCTCTCTCAACATCAACACGTGGCAGGGTAGCTACCCCTACCTTACACAACGGTAAGGCAAGCGTAAGCCATATCGATGGTAGCCGACTCGTCTTCTTGCGACTATAGATGCCGTAGACTAATCGCAAGAAAGGACTCGGTATGCAAACCACGCACATGGCGTCCCCGGTACTGGAGGTCGCGCATCTCGAAAAGGTATATGGAGCGCTGGGCAACGTGACCCGTGCGCTCAACGACGTCAGCTTTACCGTCAACCGCGGTGAATTTGTTGGCATCATGGGCGCTTCGGGCTCGGGCAAGTCGACGTTGCTCAACTGCGTGTCGACCATCGATAGCGCCACGAGCGGCACGATCCGCATCAACGGGCAGGACGTGACGCGCATGAAGCAGGCCAAGCTCTCGCAGTTTCGCCGCGAGGAGCTCGGCTTTATCTTCCAGGACTCCAACCTGCTCGATACGCTCACGGCACGCGAGAACATCGCCCTGCCGCTCACCATTGCCCGCACAAACTCGGCAGAGATCTCGACCCGCGTGCAGGATGTGGCAGCGCGCCTGTCCATCAGTCAGGTGCTCGACAAGTATCCCTACCAGATGTCCGGCGGCCAGCAGCAGCGCGTTGCCGCGGCTCGCGCGCTCGTCACCGACCCCACCATGATCATGGCCGACGAGCCTACCGGCGCCCTCGACTCCAAAATCGCCCGCCTGTTGCTCGAGAGCCTAGAGGCCCTTAACCGCCGCCTGCGAGCCACCGTGCTCATGGTCACGCACGACAGCTTTGCCGCCAGCTACACGAGCCGTGTGCTGTTTATTCGAGACGGCAAGATCTTCACCGAGCTGCGCCGCGGCGACACCGACCGCCGAGAGTTCTTCGACCGCATTATGGAGGTCGTTGCCATGATGGGCGGTGAGGGCTCCGATGCTCTGTAAACTCGCTTGGGGTAACGTCCGCCGCGCCGGCCGCGACTACCTCGTCTACCTTTTGACGCTCACCCTGGGCGTCACGGTCTTCTATGCCTTTAACACCATCTCGATGCAGGTCGACATCGCCGGAATCGATGAAGAGGGCTTGGCGCAGGTTATGGGCAGCATGCTCGGCGACCTGACGTACTTTTTGGCCGGTGTCATGGCCTATTTGATGGTGTATGCCAATAACTTCATCATGAAACGCCGCAAGAAGGAGTTTGGCCTGTACCAGGTGCTCGGCATGGGGCGCGGGCGCGTCGCCACGATCATGGCGCTCGAGACGGTGATTGTCTCGGTCGTGGCCTTTGTCGCCGGCATTGTGCTGGGTGTGGGACTCTCCCAGCTCATGACGTTCTTTACGGCCTCGCTTTTTAAGACACAGATTGCCAATTTCCACTTCTTTTTCTCGGTGCATGCGTTCAATCTGACTCTTCCCTGCATGCTCGTAATGTTTGTGCTCACGCTACTGCTGAACCTTCGCGCCGTGCGTTGTACCAAACTCATCGAGCTTATGGGTGCCGAGCGTCGCAACGAGAGCATCAAGACGCGCAACCCCTGGATCGCGATTGCCATCTTTGCCGTGGGCGTGGTGCTTGTGGGCGTGGCCTATTACCGTCTGCTACGTGATGGGTTCCCGCTAACCGCGACGGACAGCAAGCTGCAAGAGGCCATGAACCAGTTTGGCATTACGACCGCTATGGTTACCGTGGGCACCTTTGCCCTGTTCTGGGGACTCTCGGGCATGCTCATCAAGCTGCTGCAGAGCCTGCACGGCGTGTATTGGCGCGGCCTCAACATGTTTACCGTGCGTCAGCTTTCGGCCAAGGTCAATACGGTGTGCTTTTCGATGGGCGTCATCGCGATGCTCCTGTTTTTGGCCATCACTTCGGTGACGTGCGGTATGTCGATTGCCAACGTGATGGACGAAAACCTGGAGCGCTATAACCCTGTTGATGTGTCTCAGACGTATGTCTATTACACGCCCGAAACGCTCGACTACTACAAAGAGTATGTCAATCCGTCTGAGGCCGATCGCATGGTGTTGGCCGATAGTACGGTCGATTTGTACTCCGCATGGCACGGCGATCGCATCGATCACGATAACGTTGCAGACGGTATTAAGGGCAAGTCGGCGGACAACAACGACGAGACCGGCAAGAAGGTCAATATCGCCGATGTTGCCGGTGAGCATGTGCAGATCGATTCGTATCTGAGTTACCCATTTGGCGGCTCGAATCCTTCGGTGACTCCAAGTGAGATGTGCAAGACCATGGGCGAAAAGCTTCCCAAGGCGTTCGGGGGTAGCAATGCCGATGCGATGGGTCTGTTTGTGACGCCGGCGAGCCAGTACAACAAACTGCGTCAGATGATGGGCGAGGAGCCGGTGCATATCGGTCACGACCAGTATCTGCTCACGTGTGATATGGGCGGCGAGCTGGTCGACATGTACACCAAGTATATGGCTGGCGGCCATACCCTCACCTTGGGCGGGCATGAGCTCAAGCCCGCAGCCGATAAGTCGGACAAAGATACGGCGGCCATCGCCAACTCGGCGATGGGCAGTAATCCGGGTACCGTCGTCGTTGCCGACGAACTGTTGTCCCAACTTAATCTGCAGCCGTATTCCAGTAGCCTGCTCGTTAACTACAAACAGGGGATGGATACGACCGAGGCAGACGAGAGCATTAAATACACTGTGCTCGACAATCTGCTCGTTGACGGCAAGGAGTCGGGGTCGTGGGGAACCTTCATCACACGCTCCGAGATCTACACGCAAGCAGCGCAAATGAACGGTCTTATTAGCTACCTAGCCATCTACATCGGCTTTGTATTGGTTGTTGCATGCGCGGCGATTCTGTCGATCCAGCAACTCTCCAACGTGGCCGACGGCAGCCGCAGCTATCGTGTGCTGGCACAGATCGGCTGCGACGACCGCCAGATTCGCCATTCGGTGATGGCGCAGCAAGCGGTATTCTTCCTGTTCCCGTTGGCGGTGGGCTTGGCGCACTCCTTTGTGGCACTTAAGGTGATCATCGAGATGGTGAGCATATTCGGAAATATGAGCATCGGCGGCACCGTGGGCCTCACCTGCGCGATCTTCCTGGCAGCCTACGGCGGCTATTTCCTGGTGACCTACCTCATGAGCACCGGCATGGTACAAGCCGCCATAGCCACTCGCTACAGCGAGTAACAAGCGGGCAAAACCGTCGCAAAATTAGAGGCGTATGACCGCCGCGAAGGGACCAGGGGCCCTTTCGCGGCGGTTTTTGCCAATCTGGTGCGTCTCAGATACAAGTGAGTAGACTTTTTTGAACCTGCCGAGTACATCGCGACAAATGATCTATAAAACTGCAGGTCAGAGCTGTGGCGTTTTGGGGCGTGCTCGGCCTTCTGCAAAAAACCTACTCACTTGGTTTTTCTGCTAGAAGACCGCCACGAGGGAAGGCAACTCTCCCGGGTAGTCGTTGGGGACGTCCCCAACGGCTACCCAAGGAGTGTCCCAAACCGCCGGCAGAAAAGGAGCGTCCCTAACTGCCGCATCCGGAGCAAGACAACGCCGCAGGCAGAGGACGGACAGCGAGCGGGTCGCATTTGAGGCAAGGTGACGTGAAACGAAAGGGCGCTGACCTTCTGGTCGCGCCCTTGAAGTTGAACGTCAGATTGTCCAAATGCGACCCGCGCAGCGTTGAGCCGTTACGGCGTCTGGTAAAACGACGTAACCTACACCCGTTCCGCGATCTCGCGGATGAGGTAGTCGGTCTTTTCCCAGCCCAGGCACGGGTCGGTGATCGACTTGCCAAAGACGCCGCCGTCGACCGGCTGGTTGCCGTCTTCTAGGTAGGACTCGATCATAAAGCCCTTGACCAGCTTGGAGATGGACTCGTTGCGGCGGCAGCTGTCGAGCACCTCCTTGCAAATGCGATACTGCTCCAGCGGACGCTTGCCCGAGTTGTCGTGGTTGCAGTCGATGACCGCTGCCGGATTGGCATAGCCGGCATGCTCGGTATAGCGTTCGGCCAGGCGTTCCAGGTGTTCGTAGTGGTAGTTGGGGTAGGTGCGCCCATCGAGACCGATGTAGCCACGCATAACGGCGTGTGCGAGCGGGTTGCCGTCGCACTCGACCTCCCAGTTGCGGAAGATGAAGCTCTGGTGCGCCTGGGCGGCGTAAATTGAGTTGAGCATAACGGTGGTAGAGCCGGCAGTGGGATTCTTCATGCCGACGGGTACCGAAATGCCGCTCGACACCAGACGGTGCTCCTGGTTCTCTACCGAGCGTGCGCCCACGGCGACATAGCTCAGCAGGTCAACGAGGTATTGGTAGTTGGACGGATAGAGCATCTCGTCGGCGGTGAAGAAGCCCGTTTCCTCAATAACGCGCAGGTGCATATGGCGGATGGCCTTGACGCCCTCGAGCAGGTCGTCGGGAGCCTCGGGGTTGGGGTTGTGCAGAAGACCCTTGTAACCGGTGCCCTTGGTGCGCGGCTTATTGGTGTAGACGCGCGGAATGATGATGAGCTTGTCCTTGACCTCTTCGGCGGTCTTGGCCAGTCGGTTCATATACTCGAGCACCGAATCCTCGCGGTCGGCAGAGCACGGGCCGATGATGAGCACCTTACGTGCGTCCTCGCCGGTAAAGACCTTGGCGACCTCGGAGTCGAATGCCTGTTTCTTAGCGGTAAGCTCGGCGGAAAGCGGCATTTCCTCGCGGATCTCCATGGGGATCGGCAGCCTGCGTTTGAATTCCATGGCCATAGGGGCCTCCTCAATCTATAGAAAGAGCAATAAGCGTATTGTCGAGTGTTCGGCATTATCCGCTGTCGCACGCTAAAGTGCAAGCCCTTGTCACCCCGAAACCTACCAAAAAGAGACAGGTTTATTTTGGCAGGTTTTATCTGGGCAAACGTCGGCGAATGCCGGGAGGGAGCGGCGTCGCGCGGGACCCTAAGGCTATTGTCGGTTCCCCAGGAAACACCCTGTGGGCAAAAAATGCCAAATATGAGTACGGTTGCTAGCTTAGTAGCATATTGCCTTCGCAAAATAATAGACATAACAGCAAAATATGTTCATTAACGCAAACACATATAAGTCCGCTATAGGGCTGTTTGATCAATTTAGGGACGCGTGTAAGCCGTGAAAACGGCATTTGGGGCTGTTTTGGCTGTTACTAAAAGGGTAACAGTACTCATATTTGCCATTTTTTGCCCACGGGGCCTCGAAGGGGCTGTCAATCAGGTCCCAGGGGAGGCGGTTTGAGGGCCGCAGAGCAAAAACGGGGGCGCAGGTTGTCCTGCGCCCCCGTTCTCGGGCGTTATTCGTTCCCCGCGGCAGAATTTACGCCGCCTCGTCGAACTGCGAGTTGTACAGATCGGCGTAGAAGCCGCCCTGGGCGAGCAACTCGTCGTGCGTGCCCTTCTCGACGATATCGCCGTCGCGAATTACCAAGATCACGTCGGCGTTGCGGATCGTGGACAGGCGGTGCGCGATAACAAAGCTGGTACGGCCCTGCATCAGCACATCCATGGCACGCTGAATAAGCTCCTCGGTACGAGTGTCAACGTTGGAGGTTGCCTCGTCCAGAATTAGCGCCGGGCGGTCGGCCAAAATGGCACGGGCAATGGTCACGAGCTGGCGCTGGCCCTGCGACAGGTTGGTGCCTTCCTCGTTGATCATAAAGTCGTAGCCGCCGGCGAGCGTATGGATAAAGTGATCGCAGCGTGCGGCGCGTGCAGCGGCTTCGACCTCGGCATCGCTTGCATCGGGGCGTCCGTAGCGGATGTTCTCGCGGATGGTGCCGTTAAACAGCCAGGTATCCTGCAGCACCATGGCAAACTCGCCGCGCAGCGCCGCGCGGTCCCAGTCGCGCACGTCGACACCCTCGACGCGCAGCGAACCGCCGTCCACATCGTAGAAGCGCTGCAGCAGCTTAATGAGCGTGGTCTTGCCGGCGCCGGTAGGACCGACGATGGCGATGGTCTGGCCGGGCTGCGCCTCGCAGCTAAAGTCGTGGATGATGGTCTTGTCGGGCGTATAGCCAAACTTGACGTGATCAAACTCCACATGGCCGGGGCGCTTTTCGGGAATCTGCGCGTCGGCTTTCTGCTCCTCCTCGGGCGCGGCCAGGAACTCAAAGACGCGCTCGGTGGCGGCTGCCATCGACTGCATCGTGTTGCTCACGTTGCCCAGTTGCTGCACGGGCTGCGTAAAGTTGCGAACGTACTGGATAAAGCTCTGGATGTCGCCGGGCGTGGCGTTGCCGGTCAGTGCGAGCTGTGCGCCCACCACGACAACGCCCACGTAGCCCATGTTACCCACCAGGCTCATAAGCGGCATCATCAGGCCCGACAGGAACTGCGAGCGCCAGCCACTAATAAAGAGGCGGTCGTTTTGACGGTCGAACTCTTCGATCGAGGCCTCGGCGCGGTCGAACACCTGAATGACGTTCTGGCCGGCAAAGTCCTCATCGATAATGCCGTTGACGGCGCCCAGAACCTGCTGCTGCTCGCGGAAGTACGGCTGCGAGAAGTGAATCATCACGGTCAGGATAATCGCGGCTGCCGGCAGCGTGAGCACAGTGACGCCGGTGAGCGGCAGGCTGATCGACAGCATCATGACGAGCACGCCGATAATCTGCGTCACCGACGTGATGAGCTGTGTCACGCTCTGGTTGAGCGACTGGCCGAGCGTATCGACGTCGTTGGTGATGCGGCTGAGCACGTCGCCCTTGCTGTGGCCGTTGAAGTAGCTCATCGGCACGACGGCGATCTTGGCGGCGATCTCCTTGCGCATGCGGTAGCAGATCTTTTGCGTGACGCCGGTCATGAGCCAGCCCTGGATGAGGCTGCAAACAGAGCTTGCCAGATACAGGCAGAGCAAAAAGCCGAGCGTCTTGGCGATCCAGGCAAAGTCGACATCGCCGGTGCCGTTGACCTTGGCAACCAAGCCCTCGAACAGTTTGGTGGTAACCTGGCCGAGCACCTTGGGTCCCACAATGTTAAAGATGACCGAGCACACGGCAAAGGCGACGGCAGCAAACACGGCAATCTTGTGCTGGCCGATATAGCCGAGCAGCTGCCTCATGGTGCCTTTAAAGTCCTTGGCCTTTTCGCCGCGGCCCATGCCACCCATACGGCCCATAGGACCGCGCCGGCGGGTGGGCTTGGGAATCTGAGTCTTGGTCTCGTCTGCCATTAGCGCTCGCCTCCTTCCGTGACGGCTGCAATTTCTTCTTGGGTAAGCCCCAGCTCCTCGGCGGAAAGCTGCGACTGTGCGATCTCCAGGTACGCCGGGCAGCTGTGCAGCAGCTCCTCGTGTGTGCCAGTGCCCACCACGTGGCCGTCGTCGAGCACGATAATCTGGTCGGCGTGCATGATGGTCGCGATGCGCTGGGCCACGACCACGAGTGCGGCGTCGGTAACGTTTTTGGCCAGCTCCTCGCGCAGGCGCGCGTCGGTCTTGTAGTCGAGGGCACTAAACGAGTCATCGAACACCACGACCTCGGGCTTTTTGGCCAACGCGCGGGCGATGGCCAGGCGCTGGCGCTGGCCGCCCGAGACATTGGATCCGCCCTGGCTGATGGGGGAGTCGTAGCCGCCCTCGCGCTCGGCGATAAAGTCCTCCGCCTGGGCGACGCGTGCCGCCTGGCGCATATCCTCGTCACTCACCATATCGCCGGCAAACTTGAGGTTGCTCTCGACGGTGCCCGAGAACAGGCGACCCTGCTGCGGGATATAACCAATACGGCGGCGTAGCTCGGAAAGGGTCATGTCACGCACGTCGATGCCGTCGAGCGAAATGCTGCCGCCTGTGACGTCGTACAGGCGCGGAATCAGCTGCACGAGCGTGGACTTGCCCGAGCCCGTGGAGCCAATGATGCCGAGCATCTGACCGGCATGCGTGGTGAAGTTCACGCCGCTGATCACATCGGCGCGGGCATCGGGATACTGGAAGCTCACGTCGCGGAAGGCAAGCTCGCCGCGCGGCGCGCCGGCCGCGGGCAGTTTGGGCGAGGCGGGGTCGTTGATGCTCGTGGGGCAGGTGATAACCTCCTCCACGCGCTCGGCTGCGACCTCGGCGCGGGGCAGAATGACCGACACCATGGTGAGGATCATAAACGCCATGACGATCTGCATGGTGTAGGAGATAAACGCCATCATGTTGCCGACCTGCATCACACCATCGGACACGCCCTGCGCGCCAAACCAGACGATGAGCACGGTGATGCAGTTCATGACGAGCATCATGAGCGGCATCATAAAGCTCATGGCGCGGTTGGTGTAGAGCTGCGTGGTCATCAGGTCGAGCGAAGCCTTGTCAAAGCGCTCGAGCTCATGCTCTTCGCGGTTGAACGAGCGGATGGGCATGAGGCCGTCGAGCAGCTCGCGGGCGGTGAGGTTTACGCGGTCCACAAAGCTTTGCATCTTTTTGAACTTGGGCATGGTGAGGCCCATAAGCACGCCGACGACGGCCGAGACGGCGATGATGGCCACGGCGATGGTCCACTCCAGGCCGGTGTGGTTGGCCAGGACGCGCATGACGGCGACGATGCCCATGACGGGGGCCATCAGGCACATGCGGATAAACAGGGTTGCGGCCATCTGGATCTGCTGAATGTCGTTGGTGCAGCGGGTGATGAGCGAGGCCTGGCTAAACTTGCCCACCTCGGCCGGCGAGAAGTGCATAACCTTGTTGAAGGTCTCGCGGCGCAGGTCGCGGGCGATGGAGCAGGCGGTGCGCGAAGCCACGGCGCCGGTCAGGACGGTGGCGACCAGCGACACCAGACACAGACCAAACATCGTGGTCGCCATGCGGCCCAGGTAGGCGTTCTGCACGTCGGCGGGGTCGATGCCCTGTGCCTTGTACTCGTCCTGCACGTAGCTCACGGCGCGCTGGGTGACGATGGAGCCCGACATGGAGCCCATTTTGTCAGCCATATTGTTGGCACCATCGACGAGCTTGCTCTGATCAACCAGGCCGCCATCGATACCAAGACGCAGGCTCTTCATGGTGATCTTGCCGCCATCGGAATCGATCTGCTTTTGCATGTTCTGCGCGGCTGCGGCCTTTTGCTGCATCTCGGCGAGCTGCTCGGGCGTCATCGCTGCCATCTGCTCGGGGGTGGGCATGGCCTGGGCGGTGCTGTCGCCTTTCTCGCTGGACGAGCCCATCATGTCGCCCATGGAGTCGGCGTCAATGCCCTGGTTGAGCGAAAGGACGACAGTCTCGGGCAGACTCATAATGTCGGCAATGTTGCCTCCATCGGCACGCTCTTCCTCGGTGCCCTTGTACGTTCGAATACCGTTATTGTCCGCCTTACTAAACACGGCCTCCACAGCTTTGGCGTCCTTGGTGCTCATAAAGAGTTCGAGGTCGTCGAGCGATTCGGCGCGGATGGTGTCGGGTACGGGCGAGGCGATGCCGCCTTGTTGCACGCCCACGTCGACGATGTCGCTCATATAGGTAGGCAGCGCCAGATCGGCGTTGCAGCTGATTACGATAAGCACGATAGCTGCGAACAGTGCCAGGACATGCTTTTTAAAGAGCTTGAGAATCCTCACTCGGCATCTCTCCTTTCTTGATTGCGGTCGATAATTTCGTTGGCACGTCTTAAAAGGCGCACCATCTCTTGGGTATCTGTTTCGCCGAGCTGCTCGAGGAAAGCCGTGGTGCGGTCCTCGAATTCCCGACGTTTGATTTCGAGATCCTGGAATCCTTTGTCGGTCACCGTGACGTGCACGCGACGACGGTCGGTCTTTGAGTGCTCGCGCTCGACCCAGCCCTTGGCTTCGAGAGCGCGTAGGATATTGGCGATGCGGGCACTCGAGACCCAGGCGCGATCAGCGAGTTCGCTCGGCGTGAGCGAACCGCCGGCGAGTATGAGGGCGCGCATGACGGCCATCTCGCCGCCGAGGGCTTTGTCCGCAAAGCGCGAAATGCGCTGATGCATGCTGCCGAACTCGGTAAGGAGCTGGCGCCCAAGTTCACGGAAATCGGTATCTTCCACCGAAAACCCCTAACACTAGAAACTATTTTCGGTGAAAGATGATACCCCCGCTCAACCATCCTATTCGGTGGATTTCTAGGCATGTCCCAAAAATCTACTTGGCCGCTAGGCAATATTAAGAGTGCATTAAGACTTAAAATCATTCAATTGCTGAAGCGTTTCAAAGAACTATTATGCACGCGGTTAGGCGAGGGGTTGTCACCACCATGACGACTGGGACTCATATAATCGCCACGTGCGATGCTCCAACTTCCCGCAAGGAGACACCTTACATAAAGGGGGATGGAGTCATGGCATTTGACTTCACGGGTAAAACCGCGATCGTTACCGGTGGCACTCAGGGCATTGGCCTCGAGATCGCCAAGGGTATCGTTGCGGGCGGCGGACACGTCGCGCTCATCGCAAGGAACGCTGCTAAGGGCGAGGCCGCTGTGGCCGAGCTTGGCGAGGGCAACAAGTTCTATCAGCTCGATGTTGCCGATGCGCCCAAGGCGCGCGAGACCGTCGAGCAGATTTTTACGGACCTGCCGCAAACCAACATCCTGATCAACTGCGCTGGCGTCATCAGCACCAAGAAGTTCGACGAGATCGATGACACCGAGTGGCGTCGCACCATCGACATCAACCTCAACGGTACCTTCACTATGATGAACGCCGTGTACCCGCACTTTAAGGCGGCCCATGCCGGCACTATCGTCAACGTGAGCTCTGTTGCCGGCAAGATCGGCGGCGGCCTGCTCGGCACCGCTGCCTACGCGAGCTCCAAAGCCGGTGTCAACGGCCTGACCAAGGCAGTCGCCAAGGAAGGCGGCAAGTTTGGCGTCCGCTGCAACGCCGTGTGCCCGTCGCTCACGTTGACCGATATGTCCTCGATTCTCTCTGACGAGAATTCTCAGCGCATCATCAACGGTATTCCTCTGGGCCGCGCCGCCCAGGCCAGCGAGCCTGCGCAGATGGTGCTGTTCTTCGCTTCCGACCTCGCCAGCTTCGTGAACGGCGAGATCGGTGACTGCGACGGCGGCATTGTCCTGGACGGGTAATACCCCGCGATGATTATTCGGCGACGGCTCCTGCGACTCGGGACCGTCGCCTTCTTTCTGATATAGGCGCATGCGGCTACGATTCGCATGCATCCAAAGGAGATATATATGAGTGAATCGACTGCGGTGGAGGCACCGGCGGCAAAGGAGCCGTTCTTTAAGATGTCCTCCATCCCGGGTGCTAATATTTTGGTGCCGCTTCTGTTGGGCTGCCTGCTCAACACGCTGTTCCCTGACCTGTTCAAAACGCTCGGCAGCTTTACGCTTGGCATGACCCAGCAGGGTGCAGGCCCGCTCGTGGGCGCTTTTTTGCTCATCGTCGGTACGACGATTTCGTTTAAGAGTGCTCCTGCCGCCGCTGCACGCGGCGCCATCATTATCGCCGTCAAGCAGATCGTGGTCGTTGCCGTGTCGCTGCTCATCCTTTATGTGTTCAACGACAACCTGTTTGGCATTTCTGCCATGGTGATGCTGGCGGCTTGCACCGGCGCCAACAACGCTATGTACGCTGGACTGATGGGCACCATGGGCAACGAGGCCGAGCGTGGCGCCGTCGCCATCACTACGCTGGTTGTCGGCCCTCCGGTCACGATGATCGTGCTCGGCGCTGCCGGTCAGGCTCCGATCGGTTGGTCGCTCGTGGGCGCCATCCTGCCGATCGTCGTCGGCATTATCCTGGGCAACCTGTTCCCCAGCTTTAAGAAGATGATGGCACCGGCACTTTCCGCCATCATCGTGCTCGTCTTCTTTGCCATGGGCTCGACCATGACCTTTGGCCAGCTCATTAATGGCGGTCTTCCCGGTATTCTGCTCGGCGTGATCTGCTCGGTGGTCTTTGCAATTCCCGTCATCGCGGTCGATAAGCTCACGGGCGGTACGGGTGTCGCAGGTGCGGCCATTTCGAGCTGCGCCGGAGCCAATGTGGCCACGCCTGCTGCCATGGCAAGCGTCAACGGGGCCATGTACGGCGGTGCGGTGCTCGCAACGGCCACGGCACAGGTTGCTGCCTGCGCAATCGTGACGGCTATTTTGACCCCGCTGGTCACCAGCTGGTGCTACAAGCATTTTGAGGGCCAGGGCAACAGCAAGGCAACGACCGACAAGGCCGCCGCAGCCGCCTAATGCCAAGCGGCAATCAAAGCTAAAAACTAGCTACGCCACAGGGCGGCCACGGGGGATACCGTGGCCGCCCTGCAGTTTCTGTAGGGTCTCTGGGACACTTTACCCTGCTAAAGCTGGCATAACAGCTAGAGCGAACGTCGTACAAAGGCAAGGAAAAATAACATACAAATCGGTGAACGGTAGTTGTTCGCGCTCGCATTTCCTGCGGATTTGTTAAAAACGTCCTTATGATATAAAAAAAGAAACATATAACAGCCCAGATGGAGAGGGCCGCTATGTTATCCTTCTCAAACGGGTGAAATCTTGGGTTTTGGGTTGCAGTTCCAAGGTGGACAAACGTTTTTCCCTGCACCAACATGTGGTGAAGAACGGAAGAAGCCGGTAGTGCAAGCCGAAAATTCAAGAATTCAATAAGCAGCGGTGTGAGAGAGCGCCGCATTACACGTAACTAGGAGCGTGGTTACACAATGCAGGAGGCATGGGAAGGCTTCAAGGAAGGCATTTGGACGGGAGAGGTTGACGTCCGAGACTTCATCCAGAAGAACTACACCCCCTACGAGGGCGATGAGTCGTTCCTCGTAGGTCCGACCGAGCGTACCAAGGAGCTGTGGGGCGAGGTTCTCGACCTGCTGCTTAAGGAGCGCGAGCAGGGTGGTGTCCTCGATATGGACACCAAGACCGTCACGGGTATCGTGAGCCACCCCGCTGGCTACATCGATAACGCCCACCGCGAGAAGGAGACCATCGTCGGCCTCCAGACCGACAAGCCGCTCAAGCGCGCTCTGCACGTCAACGGCGGTATCCGCATCGCTTGCCAGGCCGCCAGCCAGCACGGCTACAAGGTCGACGAGAACGTTGTCGAGCGCTACACCTTCGAGCGCAAGACCCACAACGCCGGCGTCTTCGATGTTTACACCCCCGAGATGCGTGCTTGCCGCTCGGCTCACATCATCACCGGTCTGCCCGATGGCTATGGCCGCGGCCGCATCATCGGCGACTACCGTCGTGTCGCCCTGTACGGCGTCGACTACCTGATCAAGGACAAGGAGGCCCAGAAGGCTTCCACCCCGACGGTCATGACCGCCGACAACATCCGCGACCGCGAGGAGCTGCAGGAGCAGATCCGCGCCCTCGGCGAGCTCAAGATGATGGCCGAGACCTATGGTTTCGATATTTCCAACCCTGCTACCAACACGCAGGAGGCCATCCAGTGGATGTACTTCGCCTACCTTGCTGCCGTCAAGGAGCAGAACGGCGCCGCTATGTCCATCGGCCGTACCTCTACGTTCATCGACATCTACGCTGAGCGCGACCTTGCCAACGGTACCTTCACCGAGGAGCAGATCCAGGAGTTCGTGGATCACTTCATCATGAAGCTCCGCATGGTCAAGTTTGCCCGTACCCCCGAGTACCAGGCCCTGTTCACCGGCGATCCGCAGTGGGTCACCGAGTCCATCGGCGGCATGGGTGTCGACGGCCGTACGCTCGTTACCAAGATGAGCTACCGCTACCTGCACACGCTCGAGAACATGGGCACCAGCCCCGAGCCCAACATGACCGTTCTGTGGTCGACCCGTCTGCCCGAGAACTTCAAGAAGTTCTGCGCCAAGACTTCTGTCGCCAGCTCCTCGATCCAGTACGAGAACGACGACCTCATGCGCGTCTATCACGGCGACGACTACGGCATTGCCTGCTGCGTGTCCTCCATGCGCATTGGCAAGGAGATGCAGTTCTTCGGCGCCCGCGCCAACCTGGCCAAGTGCCTGCTGTACGCACTCAACGGCGGTGTTGACGAGGTCTCCAAGAAGCAGGTCGGCCCCAAGTACCGCGCCGTCGAGGGCGATACGCTCGATTACGACGACGTTGTGGCCAAGTACAACGACATGATGAAGTGGCTTGCTGGCGTGTACGTCAACTCGCTGAACATCATTCACTACATGCACGACAAGTACTGCTACGAGCGCATCCAGATGGCTCTGCACGACAAGCACGTGCACCGCTGGTTCGCTACGGGCATCGCTGGCCTTTCCGTCGTGGCTGACTCCCTGTCCGCCATCAAGTACGCCAAGGTCCACCCCGTCCGTGACGAGAACGGCATCATCGTCGACTTCGAGACCGAGGGCGAGTTCCCCAAGTACGGTAACGACGACGACCGCGTCGACCAGATCGCTCACGACGTTGTGCACCAGTTCATGGAGTACATCCGCATGAACGACACCTACCGCAACTCCGTGCCCACGACCTCGGTTCTGACCATTACCTCCAACGTCGTGTACGGTAAGAAGACCGGCTCCACGCCCGACGGCCGCAAGGCTGGCCAGCCGTTCGCCCCGGGTGCTAACCCCATGCACAAGCGCGATAGCCATGGCGCCATCGCTTCGCTGTCTTCGGTTTCCAAGCTCCCGTTCCGCGATGCTCAGGACGGCATCTCCAACACCTTCTCCATCATCCCGAGTGCGCTCGGCAAGGAGGACCAGGTGTTCTTTGGCGATATCGACCTTGATCAGCTGGGCGAGTAACTATTGTTAGTGCTATACTAACAATAACGATTACTGGTTAGCGCGCCGGTTTCGGCCGGCGCCTATCGATCGAAGGAGACACATTATGAAGGTTTCTGAAGTTTCCGAGACTCAGGCCGATAACCTGGTCCACATGCTCGACGCTTACGCCGAGAAGGGTGGCCACCACCTGAACATCAACGTCTTCAACCGTGAGACGCTGCTTGACGCTCAGGCTCACCCCGAGAAGTACCCGCAGCTGACCATCCGCGTTTCCGGCTATGCCGTGAACTTCCACACGCTCACCAAGGAGCAGCAGGACGAGGTCATTGCGCGTACCTTCCACGACAAGTTCTAAAGGGACTCAACTCCCACCGGAGACCCGGTAAGGCCTACGCACTTTGCCTCTCAAACGTCCTCGCCGCTTCGCGGCTGCGGAATGTTTGCGAGACAAAGTGCTCCCGGCCTTGCCGGGTCTCCTGCGTTGTCGTCCTTTAGGGAACCACGCTAAATTAAATTGGTGTCCTCGGACATGCAAAGGGCTCCGCTGCGCGCTTCGCGCGGCGGAGCCCTTTGCGTCCTGACGCTCCTATTTGGCAAGGTGTTTTTTAGAATCCATTTTGCGCTCGGCCTCGAAGGCCTGCCTGTCCCAATCGAGCGGAAGTCCGGCCTCGACCCATGCCTCGTAGGCCCTCCTTATGGGCTTGAGCTCCCTTTGGCCCCTCTCCAGCATCGAGATGTACTTCTCGCTGGTGCCCAGTATGGACGCCGCCCTCACCTGGCTGACCTTCGCCGCGCGCCTGGCCGCCACGAGTTCCGAGGCGTCCTCGGGCCTCCTGATCTCGTGCGGGCGCATCAGCGCCCGGTACGCCTCCCTGGCCACGTAGCGCTTGAGGCACCTCATGACCTCCCTGTCGCTCTTTCCCCGCGCCCTCGCCCTCTCGGCGTACTCGGCGGTCTCGGGGTCGCGCATGACCCTCTGCCTCGCGATCTCGTGCAGCGCGCTGTTCGCCTGCCGGTCGCCGCCCCTGTTGAGCCTGTGCCTCACGGTCTTGCCGCTCGAGGCGGGGATGGGGCAGGCGCCGCATATCGCCGCGAACGACGCCTCGGAGCGCAGCCTGCCCGGGTTGTCCCCGGCCGCGACCGCGAGCTTGGCCGCGCTCACGGGCCCGCACCCGTACATCGCCAGCAGCGCGGGGCAGTTCTCCTCCAGGGACGCCTCGATCGCGAGCTCCATGTCGAGCGCCGCGTCGCGCGCCGCCGCCCACAGGTCCGCCAGCGCGCCCTCGGCGCGCACGGAGGGCAGCTCCTCCATCAGCCTCGGCCCTCCCATGCCGCGGAACCTCGACCTGAGCCCCTCCGGCGCGGTGGTGAGCAGCGACCTCGCGGTGTTGATCGCCGAGGTCCGCGCCTTCACCGCCCCGGAGCGCGCCGCGAGCATGTAGCGCACCCCGTCGACCCACCCGTCCTGGCTCTTGGGGGTCCCGAGCTTCGAGCCGGACATCGCCGCGCGGGCGGCCCTCTCCGCGTCCGACTCGTCGCACTTCCCCTGCCCCGGGCGCCTCCTCTGCGTCCTCGCCGGGGAGAGCGCCTTGCGCACGGGCATCCCCAGCGACGCGAGGTGCCTGGTGAGGCCCGCCCCGTAGGAC